>ENA-UOJC01000451-UOJC01000451.1-human-gut-metagenome-genome-assembly--contig:-C104-NODE-451-length-72485-cov-11.116223_pt1 | contig 72485 bp, 92 predicted proteins | sample MGYA00242339_ERZ723886 | MGnify/ENA metagenome assembly ERZ723886 | reverse complement strand
ACAAAGGAAAAGGCAACGCCGATATTTGCAGGGCTTGTCAAGTGTGCGGATTGTGGCTGGTCTATGAGATTTGCGACAAATACGGCAAATAAGACACCATACAGTTATTATGCTTGCAGTTTCTACGGACAATTTGGCAAAGGATATTGTTCTATGCACTATATCCGTTATGATGTGCTGTATCAAGCTGTATTGGAGCGATTGCAGTATTGGGCTAAGGCAGTACAGCAGGACGAAGAAAAGGTGTTGAACAAAATACAGAAAGTCGGCAATGCAGAGAGAATACGAGAAAAGAAGAAAAAGTCAAATGCCTTGAGGAAAGCCGAGAACCGACAAAATGAGATTGACCGTTTGTTTGCGAAAATGTATGAAGATAGAGCCTGTGAGAAGATAACAGAACGAAACTTCATTATGCTGTCGGGAAAATATCAAAAGGAACAGATAGAACTGGAACAGCAGATAACCAACCTAAGAGAAGAATTAAGTAAAATGGAACAGGATATGATAGGTGCTGAAAAGTGGATTGAGTTAATCAAGGAGTATTCCGTACCAAAGGAACTGACAGCACCGTTATTAAATGCAATGATAGAAAAAATCCTTATTCACGAAGCAACAACGAATGAGGATAACGAAAGAATACAGGAAATAGAGATATACTACCGATTTATTGGAAAAGTAGACTGATAATGAGAGTTCATATCTTTAACTAAGGGAAACGGATGGGGGTATTCCGGATATTGAAAATATTATGGCGATTTCCGGCCTTTTCAATATATCGATTGATGAACTTCTCTCCAATGAGAAAGGCGTAAAGAATCAAACGGACTTTCTTTTTGAAAGTGTTATGGAGTACGACATTGATGAAGCGAAACGCTATGATATGAAGTTCGGCGGAGCGAATACCCTCGTGGTTTCTGGTTATGACGGTGAAAAGATCCGTGTTCGGCTGGCTTCTAATACACTGTCAACACTTCAGAGTGATTTTAAAATAAAGATTGATGATATCAGAAGACGTATTGACGTGGATGTGAGTCGCAAAAATGGTATGACGGAAGCCGCTGCAAAGGAAGCTGTAACCATTTTTGTACAGATTCCGAATCTATATATCGGGAAAATCGAGGCGGCAGTCAATGCAGAGAATATTGAAGTAAGATCATTGGAATGCAGCAGCATCGAACTGGATATAAAAGCCCAAAATCTTATTTTAGACGGTGTGATTGGGACTGTGGAGATAAACTGCAATCTGGATATGGATATTGTCTGCCGCTCATTAAGCGGTGCGGTTGAAGTTAACCAGATTTCTTCAACGTCAAAAATATGTGTGCCGGGGGATGCAGAATTTGCCGCTGTTGTCAAAGGAATTGGCACAAGTATATCCTATGAGAAGGACGGTAAGAAGACAGAAGCTTTTGATACGCCTGAGGCCGATAATGTGATTGAGTTAAATGGGATAAAGAGCGAACTCGTAATCTGGCGTTAAAATGAGTTGGAGAATAGAGAGTGTTCAAACTTATGATAATGTTGGAAAAGACTGCCGATAATGTGATATACTATGTAGTAAATTAGCGCGGAGTGTCAGAGTGCAGTGTGAGAAAGAATTGCATGGTGATTTGCTAATAGATATTCTGAGCGTATAGATTTGAATATTTAGTATTTGAAGGAAGATTAGTATATTTAAGATTACAGAAGGCGACTTTAAAAATCAAATATATGGAAATGAAAGCTATCTGTCAAATTGGCCGATGCTTTACATATTGGAAAATGGAAAGCAGGCGTATATTGGAGAGTCTAATCATGTAAAAAATCGTATGTCACAACATCATAGTTCAGTGGAAAAACGTATTTTTAATAAGGTTCATTTTATATATTCTTCGAAGTTTAATCAGTCAGTTACCTTTGACTATGAATCAAAACTAATCCAGTATATTGTTGCAGATGAGTTGTATGAAATACGCAACAAAAATGCTGGAATGGCAGATAAAGAATATTACGGCAAAAAAGAGTATGATGAACAATATCAGGTGCTTTGGCGTAGTTTACAGCGTGCGAAGTTAGTAAAACACTCTTTGGAAGAACTTGAAAACTCTGATTTGTTTAAATATTCGCCGTTTAAAGAATTAAATAATGATCAGAGAACTGCAGTAGAAGAAATTATCGAGTCTTTGAAACAAGAAGAAAATCAAACTGTTGTCGTAAATGGTATGCCAGGAAGTGGAAAGACAATTGTGGCTATCTTTTTACTGAAATATTTGAAAGACAGTGAGGAGTTTAAGGAGAAAAAGATTGGTTTTGTAGTGCCACAGACTTCTTTGAGAAAAACATTAAAAGGAATTTTCAAAAGTATTTATGGACTTAGGTCATCCGATGTTTTGTCACCTTCAGATGTAACAAAACAGTATTATGATATCTTGATTGTGGATGAAGCACATAGATTGCATCAATATAAGAACATTTCATATATGGGTGCGTTTAAAGCAAGTTGTGAGAGAATTGGATTAACAACAGAAAGCGATGAGTTAGATTGGATACGATCTGGGTGAGGAGAGTATTATCGTTCGTGCAGAAAATTATTACGACCAGAATGGTAAAAAGACGGCGGAATATGAAGAACTCAAAGAGTACATACAGCATATTTATTATGTTCTTATGACAAGAGGAATCCGGGGAACATATTTATATGTTTGTGATCCGAAATTACGAGATTATATTTCACAGTATGTAGATACAGAATAATACGAGAAGAGGTATATTAAAATGACACAAGAGACTATAAATGAAGTGCTAAAATTCAGAGATGATAGAGATTGGAAACTGTTCCATAATCCAAAAGATCTGGCGATTTCAATTAGTCTGGAAGCTTCGGAATTACTTGAAGTATTTCAGTGGAGTGCTGAAGACGTAAAGTGCGAAAAGAAGTTGGACAAGATAAAAGAAGAATTGGCCGATGTGGTTAATTATTGTATTCTTATGGCTGACGCTTGCGGATTGGATTTGGATGAAATTGTTCGTGAAAAAGTTAAAAGAAATAATGAGAAATATCCGGTTGAGAAAGCCTTTGGAAACAAGGAGAAATATACAGAATTAAAGGATTGATTTTGACGCTGAACACCTACACATATCTGAAATTAAGCGTCTTTTGATAAAAGTGTTTTTTATGAAACGGGAGAGGCGATTGCATGCTATTACCTGGAACAGAGAATTATACTGAGATGACACCAGAAGAATTTGAACAATATACATTGGATATGTAAAAAAAAGTAACAGATGGTCTGGAAGACGTTGTATTTGAGCATGATGTAATAATAGATACATATGATGGTTCTTATCAAATCGATGGCCGGATAAGCTATAAAGCGTTAGGATGTAATATTGTAATGCTTGTTGAATGTAAGAAGTATAGTGGCCCTGTTAAAAGAGAGCATATTCAAATACTATATGATAAGGTAAGAAGTACCGGTGCGAACAAGGGTATATTTGTTACCACTTCATATTACCAATCCGGAGCATATGATTATGCAAAGGCACATGGCATTGCTTTATTGGTTATTGCTGATGGGAAGATTAATTATGAGATTCGAAGTAGGCAGAAAATATCAGAGGATATGTATCCAAAGGGAATGCCAAAGTTTATTACGATTTGGCAAGAAAAATCGGGAGAGAATTCAATAAGAAGTGCAGTTGTTGATGGAACGCAGTATTTTAAGGAGTTTCTTGTAACTGAAATTTAATTTACATAGATGATAAAAGGTTTCATATATTTTCAAATAAATGCTTTATATGTGTTAAAATACCAGAGTAGTAAAAGACAACGATTTCTATTACGTTTTTACTACTACACTATGTGAAAAAGTCGTTAAAGCTGGGCAATTATGAACAATCCAGGAGGGGAAAAATATGATTAAGGTATTATTTGTATGCCACGGCAGGGTGAACGGACTACCGAATGTGTAGTGAAAAGTCGCGCAGAACTGGGCATAGTACGGCAGTCATAGTGCCACGGAACTACCGAAAGACTACTTCTCAGGCGAGTTAAAGTGGATTGTGTAACAGTTATCGTTAAGAGAGTTTATATAGAAGTGAACCCCTTGGGGGAATCGTTAATGGGGTTCTATGGGGAGACTACTACAGGTGAGAGTTAAATGAATATTTGAGAGAGAACGTCCTGCAGGTGTAGGGCGTTTTTTGTCACATATATAGACTTCATTTCGATAAAGCGATATAATGATTTTATCACACAAGAACTAACCAGACAGATCAATTAAGTTATAAAATGTGATGGCTCAGTTTATATTTGGGAGATGGGATAGTATGGATACCTTTTCAGAAAAAAGTTTATTGTCGTTGGGCGACTATTATGTATACGGGTTGATTGACCCAAGAACAAATCAAATATTTTACATTGGCAAAGGCACCGGAAACAGAGTGTTTGAACATGAAAAAGAAAGCCTGAATAGTCCAAACAGCGATAAGCTGAAGTTGAAGACCATATCTGAAATCAATGCTCTCGGATTAGATGTGAAGAAAATAATCATCAACAGTAACCTTACTGAAACAGAAGCTTTTGCAGCAGAGGCAGCGTTGATTAATGCGTTCAACTATGTGAGTGGTGCCGGGCTTACCAATATCGTAGCAGGACATCATTCTGCAGAGGCTTTATCGGTAGAAGATTTTGAAAAAATATATGGTGCAGAGGAACTTCGTGAAGAAGATGTTAAGCATAAAATACTTGTCATTAAAATTAACAAGTTGTATCGAAGGAATATGCCTGATGATGAACTTTATGATTCTGTGCGCGGTGTGTGGCGAGCATCAATGAATAACGCTCAGTCCGCCACGTATGTTTTTGGCGTGTATAATTCCTTGATTGTTGCGGTTTACAAGCCTACACGATGGTATAAATGCAAAGAGGCACCGGAGAAGCGTCCAAGACAAGATGAGATTTTGACACCGCAGACAGAAAACCGTATTTTCTTTGTGGATGAAGGTTTTGAAAAAGGATATCCACATGATGAAAACGAGGCGTTCTATTTTGGGAAATCTATAGCGGGATTAAAATTGAATCAAGGCGCACAAAATCCGATTACATATTTGAATCCCAAATCATAAAAAGGAGGTGTACCACTGTGGCTGATATGAAGCAGATACATGATTTCTCTGTGAAATGGTGTGATAAGTTCAGAGACCAGAATATCAATTATATAGAGTTAGTTGACCATTATATGGCTGATGATTGTGATGATCTTGGATTTGAAATGGACTGTGGTCATGCCTTTTCAGAGAAGTATGGCAATGCAGCAAACAATCATGAGGCTTTGGATAGGATTATTGATGATGTAACAGATATTTCGTTGCTCGGCTCTGCAATTTATTCTCAATGGCGTTATTTTAATCATTGGGCATATGATGCGGCAGAAATATTGGAGCCTAAGAATCGTGCGTGGTTTATTCTGGCATTGAGTAGACTGGCATTGCTTTCAGGAGATAATCCGTTTATCTTCCAAGGAAGATTAAGGAAGATGCGTATTATATCAAACAATATTTGCTACGGTCCTATGCCAGAACCGGACGATGAAGTAGAACAGCATCTTACCATCAATAATGAAGGCCGGGTGTGGTTTTCGGGATACAACTTCGGTCGTGGTAGTAAACGATATGAAAAAGCCAGAAGTAAGAACTTCAAAATTGATAAAGCAGCAGCAGATAAAATGCTGGATGCGATTGCTGCTTACTTTAGAAATGAGTATGTAGAGGTTTTTGCTACTGACATCGGTGATTGGGTTATGGAACTGACCAACACCGAGGGCATCACATATAAATTTAGAGGTTCGCTGTGTGCTGATTTTGATTATGAGGGGACAGATTTGTCAGACCTTGTCCGTGATACAGTTGGCATAGACGATTTGTATGTGTTTGATGGAAACTGTAAGACGGACGTAATAAATAGAATTACTCTGGACTATCACAGAGTTACAAAAATCAAACCCGGTCATAAACCGGAAGGTGCAGAGTGGGAATTTGTGACTTGGGATTATACCGAGCGTTTGATTATTGATAGAGAAACAGAAACATTGGAGCATATTCAGAATATCGGTACTGGATGTAAAGTTTCTCGCAAGTATGAAATTGAAGGTGGAATAGAGAGTTTGCTGGAGAATTTTGATGCAGAGGATTTGTTTGCTCACATCGAAGGAAATCCTGATGACGTTATAGATGTGCCAAACGAAACCAAGGATTATACTATAACCATTGATTATAAGAAGAAGCCGAGCCGTACCATCACGGGAAGCTACGATAAAAATGGTCTGCCGGAAGACTTTGCAGATTTTGCGGAAACCGTGCTTGACTTCATTCGTTTCTATGGTTTGGGAGAAATACTTGATCCATCGGTCTATGGTAAAGCAAAACGTCGCAAATCAGAATACATCTTTTGCAGCGTCATCTTTGATGAAGGCTACAAGAGTTATTATTATTTGACTGAGGATGACAGCATTGAAATCGGTGATTTTGTACTTGTACCTGCAGGTAAGGATAATCATGAGGCTGTTGTTGAGGTAGTGAACATTGAATATTTCTGTGAAGAGAATGTTCCGCTCCCTATTGAAAAGACAAAGCGAATCATTCGCAAATGTACTGATGAGGATTTTGATTCGCCGAGAGTACAAGATTAAAAAATGATAGAATTGAGGAAAGGGCTTTGACAGAGCGAGAATATAAAAAATTGCTGATTGATATGGTTTCAATCGGCGAGTATGAAAAGAAAGAAGAAGTTATCAGTTTGCTTAAAATTTGTAGTGTCACATTTGAAAAGACAGGGGCATTTGCTTATAGCGGAATTTGGAATCAGTGTAAGGAATACATTTATTTAAGTATAATTCCAGATAAATTGGTTCAGTTAAAATTACATTCAGAATACATCAAATCAATATGCGAAGAAATATATCCTGTAAGTGATGAATATATGTTGGCTGATGTGTTTTTTAAACCGGGAATTTTATCTGATTATGAAGAAGTCAGTCAAGAAGTACTATTTGAAAATATTCAGAGGCAGATTATAGATGAAATAAGGGCCGCTAAATATGTGATATGGATTGCAATGGCGTGGTTTACTGACCCAGTATTATATCAGGAACTCTTAAAAAAGAAAAAAGAAGGTCTTATAATTGAAATAGTGCTTGATGATAATACGAAGAATAGAAATGCCGACTTCAAATTAGATGATGAGTTTTGTACACATTGGGTTACAATAGAATCCTTGTATAAAAATATAATGCATGATAAATTTTGTATTATTGATTTATATACGGTTGTTCATGGCACCTTTAATTGGACAAAAGCGGCCAACTACAATAAGGAAACCATAAGCATTGACCGCAACAGAACTACTGCCGAGAGTTTTGCGGATGAATTCATGAGATTAAAGAAACATGGTAGCTGATGTGTTTCTGCAAACGTCACAAAAACAGAAATGGCGGTGTATATGCCAGTGTACGAAAAAAATATGTATTGGAGATTATGACTATGAAGATTGGAAGAAATGATCCATGCCCATGCGGTAGTGGAAAAAAGTATAAACAATGTTGTTTGAAAAGAATGAATAGGTCTGAATACGATATGATTCGAGAAACAGTGACCGAGAATCAGTCTAATGAAATAATTGCTGATTTACTTTGTAACTTATACAGATATATGAATGAAAAACAGTGGATGGGTGCTTGCCATGCTACGTGCGCAGTTCTATATGTTGTGCTTAAGGAGCTGGGGGAAAATGTAGAATTGTGCATTGGAGAAGTTGACGCAGGTCTGTTTGCGTTTGATCATTCTTGGATATTAGTTGATGGGAAGAAAATAGACTTAGCTGCAGCAATAACAATGCAAGGCGGGCTACCAGTATCCGGTCCTATAGCATTTGATAAAGATATCAGAACTGGTCTACCATCAGACTTAACATATGGCGTATATAAAAGCGGATTAGACAGTGAAGCCAATATGATAATGAATATTCCGTTTGGTATGTATATGGATAATTTCCCTGATGAGAAAAATGGTTTGTGGGGAGTTCTGAAAAAAGTTTATCCTGGGGAAGTGGATATCGATAGTATTAAGGAAAAATATTCAAATGTAGAACGAAAATACGTGCGAGATTAGAATAAAATATTAAAAAGTGATTGAATAAGGCATTTACAAGGGTTGGAGGTATCATTCTTCCGACTCTTGTTTTTTGAGAGGGCAAAATGAAACACCCAGATCTCGTTGTGATTGAGGTTAGGGTGTTTCATTTTTATATGTCATTTTCAATTTCCTTCAGTGAACGTCCGGATTTGTCTATCCATGTTCTTGGTCCGCTTACGCTGTAGCCAAGAATAAAGTCGGCAGCGGCAGAGGAACTGGAAAACAAGATATCCTCAGTGGTAGTTAGGTTCTCAACTTTACCATCGGAAAGATATTTTTCGCGAAGTTTCACAACACTCGTGCCTAAAGATTTGGTGGACATTTTTTCATTAATTGTTGCTCCCTTTAGGACAACAAAGCCTTCAGAAGTAACTTTGCCCGTGGCGACAGCATTTCCTTTGTTTATATATAAAAGGACGTCATCTCCGGAAGTGGAAACAGTAGAATCGGAATGAAGTAGTGGCTCAAGCACCTTGTATCCCAAAGCATTAATGAGGATTTTGACATTGTCAATAAACTCTTCCATAGCTGCGATTTGTGATTCTTTCATTACGGTATTCTTGTATGTATTTTTCGTTAGGACGGTATAACGATGGCAGCCGCGAGCAATCTCAACAAAACGATTCTCAAGGTATCGGATAAGAGCTTTATTTAAGTCACGTCCGATGAAGACAACAGCAGTGTTCCAGTAATATTTTTCTTTTTCAGACTGGTAATCACGGATGTGTTGTACGAGGCGCTCTTTTATATTTTCTGCTTCACCGATATAAACGGAGTCAGAACCATCATCTTCCTTACAGAAGAGAAAATAGACACCCGCCTGTGCAAAGTCGTCTCGGTTACAATTGGAGACCTCAATTCGAGGGATTTTTATTGCTTTCCCGTTCCAGTTGGACAGTTCCGCAATGATAAGGCTATCGGCAGTTCCGTTAGCCAGAAATAATTCAATGGATTTTCCGTATGCCATTTTCTAACCTCCTGTTATAGTCTTTGTTGAGTTCCTAAAAGAGGTACATTTACATCTTGTAAGAAATTGTTGCACTCATCAATGCCTTTGCCATAAAAGGCAGTAAATAGATATTTGTATGCTTCGTGTTCACGGTCTCCCTTAATAAAGGTCATTCCACCAAGTCCTAACACTTCTTCCATTTCAGATAGGTCAAGAGATAATCCGATACCCATTGCAACCAAAGGACGCATTGTAAATTTATGGGTGCCACTCTGTACACGAGAGAAATTCATCTTATCAAGTTTGGTTTTTGCTTCAAAGGTGGTCTCATACCAATGTTCTTCATTCATGCGTTGCTTCATCCACATTGCCGGAGTAATGGCAGTGGCTTGACTACGCTTAAGTTTCTTCTCAAAATCTTTTGCTTTGTTGAATAGTTCCGTATTTTGTGTGTTGGCTTCAAATGAGGACTCTTCTCGGAAAACACTGTCAGAACGATACATGATGCTTGGTAGACCATGCATCATGCCATTAGGAACTAATCTGACGGAAAAATCAAGGGCACATTCCGGCAGGTGTTCTTTTGCGTATGATGTTAATGTACGTGTGCCGGATTCGCTAATGTGTAAATACTTCTCATCATTGAAAACAAAGTAACCTTCTGCAAATTGGAAGGCTCCAGTGTCTAATGCTGCCTTAAGCAAGTCGTTCTCGCAATACAGTTTGAATGCTTGTGTAGGTGTAATAGGGCGTAAATGATATTTTGCAGTAGAACCCATACGGTTTGAATTTGAAGTATTTCTATTACTTGTATTGTCTATACCACAATATTCTTCGGCGTCTTGATATCCCAGTTCGTACATTCGGATTGCAGCAGACTGTTTGGATACCTCATAAAACTCAGAAACAATCTCAATAACAGAAGATGTTACAGAGCGCCTGTCTACATTTTTATTTGCACCCAAAAGTTGTTTATAGGATACATCAACCTTAGTTTTAAAGGCATTACGCGGCATCAGAATTTTAGGGGCAATTGTTTTTGCCTGCCATTCCATTCTGTCTTCATCAGACCATTGTCCGCCAAGAAGACTTCCGAATCGAGAGATACGATTATTGCACCGAAACGCAAATTCTGCACCAATTTCGTGAGTGCGTCTATAGTTGAAATAATTTCGATGCCTCCACCAATGAAAGCATTCATGCGCCAAGGTGTTATTTGCTCTGCCAAGATTTAAAACATCAGCATCCACAAAAATTGTGGGATGAGATACTTCATATCCGATGTTTTGTTCCGTAGACCAGTCGTACACTTCTATAATGCCTCGTGTAAACGCAATAGCACCTTGTACACTTCCATCGAAGGATAGATACTCCGTATCCACAATATCCAAGGACATCAGCCTTGTTGCGATATCGCGGATAGGAATAGGTCTCGGAGTATCTATAGCATCGGCGCATTCGTACTTGCGAAGGAAATCCTCGGCCTCTTTTTCAAAATCCTGAACGTAATGCATAAATGGATTTTTGGCCATACAAATTCCTTCCGTTACTCTTTTTTGTTTGTTCCGTAAGGAACAGGGTCTTCAGCTACTTTTGATACATAGGTTCTATTAACTAAATCTCCGTAGTTAATAATTGTTGACGGTGTGTTGCCGCGTAAAATACGGTAAATTTCACTCATAAATACATTAGCAAATTTTGCTCGAATTTCTTCGTTGTTGAGAAGTAAGGTGTAAAAATCAACATTTTGGTCATAGCCTTCAACCAATGCATCCTGTACACAGTCATCATATGTGAATTTAAATTCACTCAAAGTGTTATTCTTAGCACTCTTTTCGAGTCGGTCTTTGAGAGCAGGATTTTTCAAAAGCAGGTCACGGATTTGCATTGCTGCCTTAGTGGTAAAGTCCGGTTCATAGTCCTTATCGTACAGAGCGTTTACCTCATCAATGATCTGGGAAAGGAGTTTTTTCTGTTCCTCCTCAATGCTTGCAGGCTTTGGTTTTTTGATTTTTACTTCCGGCTTGGCTTCGATTTCTTCGCCTTCGTGTTTTTCCATCTGTTTCTGCCTAAAGTCACTTACAGTGATTTTGTCCGCAATATCAAAATTGTTTCCTCCACCGCCAGGATTGAGTTCCTTAATCAAGTAGGACAGGAAATTATATCTCTTATGGAATTCGAGATTTTCATAAGCCGTAGCTTGAATGAGGAAGCAGTATCCCTTTAAGAAACGACGAATTGTAATCTTGATTTCCATCTGCTCCAATTCAGGACGTTTTGTAATTAGTTTTAATGCGCTGTCGAGCAATGCCCACATACGTTGTTTGTCCTTGGAGGTGCGGTTATCTTTATACAAATACATGTTAAATTCGTCAATATCGTCTGCATCCAGAAATTCGTATGCATCAATTTCACGGTCTAAGTCACGAATATCAGATGGTGAAATAGTTTCGAATAAAACTGTGTCTTTGTAGTACGGTTCGAAAGCAGCCTTGATATCATCGTAGCTATTTTTGAAGTCCAGTACAAAGGTGGTTTTGTCATAAGGAGGACAAATTCTGTTCAAACGGGAGAGTGTCTGTACAGCTTGTACGCCACGCAGACGCTTATCCACATACATTGCCACCAGTTTCGGTTGGTCGAATCCAGTTTGATATTTATCAGCAACAATAAGCACCTGGTAGCAACTGCGGTCAAATTCATATCGAAGTTCTTCTTCTTTAAAGCCGTTCATAGCAGATTCAGTATATTCCGTATTGTTCAGCTTAACTTTTCCGGAAAAGGCTACAAGTGCTTTTATTCCGGAATAGCCCTTTGCTTGGATATAACTTTCAAACTCTTGTCGATATTTTACTGCGGCAGGGCGGGAGGAGGTAATTACCATTGCCTTTGCTTTACCACCAAGACAACCTGCAACATTGGCTCTGAAATGTTCAATAATGATTTCTACTTTCTGCGAAATATTAGTATCGTGCAAATCGATGAAGCGGGCCATTTTACGTTTTGCTGCAATGGATTGAAGTTCTGGGTCCCCCTCGATAGCCTTATTAATATGGCAATAGGTTTTCCAAGTGACATAGTTATCCAGAACGTTCAGTATGTATCCTTCTTCGATAGCCTGTTTCATAGAGTACAGATCGAAGGATTCTTTTTTTCCTTCTGCATTCAGAGTACCGAAAAGCTGAAGAGTGTCCGGCTTAGGAGTAGCAGTAAAAGCAATCATAGAAACATTCTTTTGCTTGCCGCTTTTCTGGATTTCTTCAAGCATTTTGTCTTCTTCAGTTTTTTCCTCTTCATCTTCCTCGTTAGTTAGAACATTGGTAACCGATTGCATATAAACACCTTCAGTGGAAGAGTGTGCTTCATCAATCAATACTGCGAATTTCTTATTCTTAAGGTCACCGAGCAAATTATTGTTGAGGATATAGTAGAATTTATGGATTGTGGTGACAATAATTTTTGTGTTGCCACCGAGTGCAATTGCCAGATCTTCTGAATCGCACTTATCATCCATAACCTTTACCTGACCACTTTTATGCTCGATGCCGAGGATAGCTTCCTGGAGCTGACGGTCAACAATGATACGATCAGTGATAATCAGAACGGTATCAAATACATTATCATTATTTGTGTCATGCACGGTAGCTAAAATATGAGCCAACCAAGAAATTGTTTCTGTTTTTCCACTTCCGGCAGAATGCTCGATAAGATAGTTGCAAGACGTATGATTGATAATGACATCATTCATAACACGCTCCACAGCACGAAGTTGATGGAAACGAGGGAAAATCAGCAGCTTCGATTTTTTGATTTTTCCGGTGTCGGCATTACGGGTTTCCTTTTTCTTGATGTAAATGAAACGCTCAATTAGGAATAGGATTTTATCTTTAGTCCAGATGTTCTCCCACATATAGGATACATTCAAGCCGTTCTTGTTATGAGGATTACCCTTACCGAAGTTCTCGCCAATATTAAACGGATTAAAGAAGGTATCAGCACCTTTCAGTTCTGTAGTGAAATACGCTTCATTTAAATCCATAGCAAAGGCCGCGAAAACACCAACTTTTGTTTTGAAAAGTCGAGTAGATGAATCGCGTTCTTCTTTATATTGTTTAATTGCATCTTTGTAAGTTTGACCGGATGTGTTGCATTTCAATTCAACCGCAAAGATAGCCAGACCGTTGAGGAACAGAACTAAATCCACACGCTCATCAGCTTTATGATATACCTCCTCCATAACGGAGAAGATATTTTTCTTGTAATTTACAACAGCCTGTGTATTGATAGTGCTGTCTGGTTTACGATACATCAGCTTCAATGTAGCACCGTTGTCGAACTCTACTCCGTGCTTGATGACGTCAATCAAACCACGGCTTTCCTTGTTGATTTCAGCATTGATGTAATTGATAACTGTTTCTTCTGTACGATCTTTGTACATACGGCGGAGATGTTCCATCTCGTTATGCTGTGTATCTTCCAGGAATTCAAGTAACATATCGGTATCCATAGCCAGTCCGGCTCTGTATGCTGTGTTAGGACGAATACGGAATCCGTTATCGTCCTGCAAGTGTTCCATAATCAGTTTTTGATAATCTTCTTTTTCACGAAGTTGGTCTGCTTTGATAGGCATATTACTGAACCTCCTTTACTCGTTTTTTGCCTGTGACATATTCAAAAATAAGGGATTCTTTATGTTTACGCATAGCTTCAAGTTGTTTTTCTTGTTGTAAAATTAGATATTCTATGTTGGGTAGTTGGGCATCAAGGAATGCGACAATCTTATTTTGTTCATCAATAGGTGGAATTGGGATAAAAACATTGGAAACTTTATCAATGCTTAAGTTTTCAACGACCGCACCTAAAGCTGCCCACTCAAATTGTTTGAGACATATATCAGACATTAATACGTAATACAAATACTCTTTGGTTATCCCATGAAAATCTGAAAATGCCAGCCAACCATCGTGAATGCAACCATAAATATTCATGATATACGGCTGCCCAAAACTCATTGAGTTTGTCAGTAGCAATGTTCCTGGTTCAACATACCGACTTCTTGCCGCACCTGCAGGAATAATTTTTAGTTCAGTATCATCGATATATTTATAGCCTTTTTGGGTATCACCGATTCTTACCCAATTAATATGATTTTCATCCTCTGATAAATAATCATCTATAGGTCTTGGTGAACCGCCCCTTACTAATTTGCAAACATATTTGATTCGTTTCGTACACCAGGTATGTGGAATGCTTCCAATCCATTTAATGCCGCTATCGGTAATGACAGTATTTTCATTTGTTCCCAGCGAAACTAATTTAGTAATAAGCGCATCTTTATACGCTTTCAATGTTTCAACCTGTTTTTGTAAATCAGAAATGATATCATCCAACATACCACAATGCTTATCCAAATAATCAGCAATAATTTCTTGCTCTTTATAATTTGGGAAAGCAAAGATGAATTCTTCGAAATCTCCTTGATACAAATGAATAATAGTACTGTTTCCGGCATTTTTAAAATTAAACCAATTCCAAAATTCGGCGGATTTTATGACCCAATAAAGGAAACGTTTGCTGTATCCTTCAATTGGCATAATACGAAGAACACCGCTATTCAGGGACGTTTCTCCTGGCATATTTGATACAAGCGCAACCTTTCCAATGGTGCCGTCTTTGGTAATCAAAAGGTCTCCATTCTGAATTTGGATATCCTTTGCTTCTTCCCAACGTTTCATAGGCACATGGACGCAGTTCTCCCAATCAATACCACCGTTTGCAAAGTCAACACCTGTAATAAGGTATGCACCCTCATCTTGATATTCCTCTGAAGTTAAGCCTTGCCAACCAATACGACCCTTTAAATTGGCCATGTATTTTATTCTTTTGGTATTCCAATCAGATGGTATTTCGCCAATCCATTGAATACCAGTCTGTTTCAACGTCTCCATCATTTTGCCCCTTTCTTCAAGGCAGCAATCTTTTCAGAGAGGGATGCCTCTAATTCCATAAACTGAGCTAGCAAATCATCTGCTTTTTCTGGTTCACGATATTCATAGAAATAGCGTGTAAACGGGAATTCGGCACCTAGACGCTCCTTGTTCGTTGCACTTTCAGCCTTTTTTTCATCAAACTCATAACAGTAAATGGCATCCGGAATATGAGGAAATACTTCGGCTTCCATATATGTCTTAACATCCTGGTTCAAACGGATGATTTCAGTGTCCTTAGTAGTCGGGTCGATGATAATATGACCTTTCTTGTCCTTCTGAACAACGGCTGTTTTATCGATTGTCGACATCTCCATAGCAATTCCGTCCAAACGAGAAGTAGAAAGACCATCAACATCGACAAGTGCCTTCTTCAAAGCAATCTCAAATTTTGAAAAGTCGGTGTATACGATATCGGAGGTATGAGCTGTCAAAGCTTCGATTACGGCAGCAGTAAATTCGCGGCCTTTAATCTGCTTCTGATATGCTTTTTCATCAGCGTCACTACGAGGGTTAGTCTGTTCCAATTCCTCTAATTTTGCTTCGTTAAAAATGTTAGTATTCGCGGTGAAATAAGCACTGTTACGAAGTGCTTCGATAGTATCCGTGTTGATAGCTCCGCTACGCTGAAGAGGCTGGTATACAGACCACTCCTTATAAAGGAATTCTTCACGTTCAAAAATTTTGCTTTCAATCACACAATCGTGTTTGCGTTTTTCATCCCATATTGTTTTCTTTCCCGGAGCGAAATCAGAATACATTTCAGTAATGAGTGTAATCTGTTTCTTGGAAATTTCTCTACGTTTTTTACCAAGAGAACGTTTCAAAGGAGTCCACATATCTGTTGCATCAATAAACTGAACTTTGCCTTTGCGTTCATCTCTTTTGCCTTTGGAAAGAATGAAGGCGTAAATAGCAATATCAGTGTTGTAGAACAACTGAGAAGGTAGCCCGATGATAGCTTCTACCAAGTCATTTTCAAGAAGATATCTTCTGATCTGGCTTTCGCCACTGGTTGTATTACCAGAGAAAAGAGGAGAGCCATTTGTGATAATAGCTGCACGGCCAACTTTTTTCTGCATTTTTGCTACAGCATGTTGCATGAAAAGTAACTGCATATCTCCAGTTGCTGGAAGACCTGCAGGGAATCTACCATCTTTTCCTTTTTTATGTTCTTTACGAACAGCCTTTTCGACACCGTCTCCAGCATCTTTACCACCCCAAGATTCGCCAAAAGGCGGATTGGCAATGACAAAACGCATGTCGGTGTCTTCGAAACAGTCCTCTTTCATAGTATCAGCAAATCGGATGTTTTCTGCAGCCTGGTTCTTAATCAACATATCTGCAAGACAAATCGCGTGGGACTCAGGACTGTTTTCCTGTCCGAATAAACGCACATTAGCATCTGGATTCATTCGGACAATAAAATCGTGAGCAGTAGCAAGCATACCGCCAGTTCCGCAGGCCATGTCCAGCACAGTAACTTCACGACCTTCGCTGAAAATATCGCTGCATCCTTCTGCAAGCAAGATACTTGTCAGAAGACGGATAACTTCACGAGGGGTATAGTGGTCACCAGCAGACGCATTTTCAGAGAACCTACGGATGATTTCCTCAAACATATAACCCATTTTCAGATTATCGACTCTTTCCGGATCTAAATCTAATTCAGAGAATTTTTTAACAACACCAAGTAAGCGGTTGTTCTTATCGAGGTTCTTGATTTCTTCTTTAAATTTCAATTCTTCAAAAATTGCCTGTACATTTGGAGAGAACGATTCGACATAAAAAGTCAGATTCTCTACGATAGCAGGTGCTTCTGTAAGTAATTTTTTCAAATCATATTCACAGGTATTGTAGAACTGGTAGCCTGACTTTTTGCATAGCAACTGCGCAGGCGCTTTGGGATTTTTCTTATAGGTATCAACAACATCCTTTTTTTTGGATGCTAAGGCACACTCTAAGCGGCGAAGGATAGTCATCGGAATGATAACATCTTTATACTTGTCCGGCTTGTAAGGACCTCTTAGTGTGTTTGCAATAGAAAATACCATTGCTATTTCTTTGGATGCATCAATAGTCTTGTCATCCATCATAACTTCTGTAATTTTAGCTTTAGCCATAATATCTGATTCCTCCAGATTAATATTCATTAATATCAATACCTGCCTGCAGCAGTCGTTTATATCTTTCATTTGAAATAATAACTGCCATAGGCTTACCGTTTTTCAGGACAAATCCTGCTTTGTCCTCTTCTGATATGGTGGTAATAATTCGTGAAGACTGACCACGAAGGAAATCTGACATATTGTAATGCTCCATTGGAGTAATGCTTTTCTTTACTTCAGACATTGTTTGCCCTCCTTATACTTATCGTTATTCTATAGTATAATACAAAGTAATTACTTTTACAATGACTTTTGTGCAAACATTTGTATGTACAATTTGGATTACCAATAAATACTTAAAAATCTTTGTAACTTGGCGAGTTACGATTCATCACCTATAAGGCCCTAAATCCCTATCTATCGCATTTCGTAAACACAGAAATGTGCGGTTGATAGGGATTTTTTGCGTGTTTTACTGTAACTCACCAAGATTCGGGATTTCGTAGCCTTACAGATATAATTAAAGCGTCGGAAGGCAATAGCCCTGAAAACAAAAACATAACAAGGAGGTGACAGTAATGGCTAAAAATGCAAAGCAAACATCTAAGAGAGTTGCTTCAAAAGCAAGCAAGATTCTTCGTGACAATCGCTACAGCAAGACTTCAAAATCAGTAGCTGGAAGTGCATTGGCTCAGGCAAGGTCTCGTGGAAATAAATAGTTTCTACAAAAAAGACAGGCAGCGAATGATTGGATAATCAACCTGCCTGTTTCCCGCAAGGGGGCAAATGTAATTTTCGTCAGGTTTCTAATTGACAAATCGAACAGATGTTCGTATAATAAAAGCATCGCTACATTAGGAAAAATGTTAAACAGCAACAGTAATAATCGGTGTATGGTCAGTTTGACTTTCCCTTTTAACTGGCCTTCTTATTTTAGGAGGCGCATGACGATGCAGAAGAGATTAGAAATTGGCTCGCACGTATTTATTATTGAAAGCAATCGTATTATCACGGAAGTGGTAGTGACAGCAGATCGCGGAGATTTCTGTGTACTTAGATTTCCATCCGGTGGTGCCATCCGGCTTAGAAAAAGCAAGGTGTTTGCATCAAAGGAAGATGCAGAAATGCAGCTTCCAAAGAAAGAACCGGTACAGAGTGAGTTCCATCGCTCTCCATATTATTATGAACATTGATTGGAGGCGACGATGGTGAAAAAAGGAAATGAAGTGCATGTAGCATGTCCGTGTTGTAAAAACAGAAGATTGTTCGACGCTGACCCAAGCACAACAGAAGGAATTATTAAGATAAAATGTCCTATGTGCAAAGGAGTCATTGCCGTAAGCTTTCATTTAAAGCAGATTCGTACCGAGCAAATAGCCACACAGTAAGTAGTGAGCAAGGCCTGACGAAGTATGGGTGTAATACCACCTGTATTTTGTCAGGCCTTTTTCTGTTTTAGGGATATTTTTTCTAAAAGAAGAAGAGAAACGTGATTATGTTAAGTGACAGCAAGTGAGGCTGTGTTATTAAGATGATTACTGCACCAGCAGTTCTCATATATGGTCCGGCATGACCCTAAACTGCAGGAACATTTACAACATTATATTCAAATGCCTTACGGCGCGCGACGTTTGGCGAGGATATGCATACAACTTTTTACCGGACCCGGAGGGGTTCTATAAGGTTGTATGTTTCCCCGCTTTATTGTCGTGCGCTTTTTACGTTTTAACGGAGTTGGGGTGTCCTCGCCAAATGGCAGTAGCCAAGGCGGAAAGGACAACATTATGAAACTTAAAATCCGTTACGAAAACGAAATCCAGACAATCGAGCTGGATGCAAAGGCAACCGAGGAAATGTGGGTCAGTCTGTCCCTTGAAGGTGAAGGACTTTCCCAGAAAGAGCGTGAAGAACTGATTCAGAAGGAATGGAACGAACAGTTCAACAAGGATGATTACAACAACTGGCATAAGTTCAATCGTCATCGTGGATACAGCAAGGCTGTTCCGGATGAGGAAACAGATGAGGTGGATTGTTCAGAACCACTCATGTCAGAAGTGAGAGATCCTAGAATTTTCTGCAGACAGGAACTGGAAAAGGACAAGCAGTATGATTATGAAGCTTGCTGTGACAGAATCCGTGCAGCAGTGAAACCGGCACAGGCAGATATGCTGATTGCAATCATTTTGGACGGCAAGACTGTGGCAGAGTATGCAGCCCTTATTGGTGATACTCCAAACAATGTATCTCACAGATATCGCAGAGCGATTAAGAATCTGAAAAAAATTTTCTAAAACGTCCTTTTGTATTGTCTCCTACGGCTACCTGGTAGGAGGCAGTGCTTCTAATAAGGATTTTGGAGGTAGTTCACATGGGATTACAAAAAGAGAAAAAGGCAGAGTTTGTATCTGCACAACTAATACGCATTGGATTGGAGGGAGAACTATGGGGATTCGAAACGCAGAAGGCTATATGGATTTAGTGCCATATCAGGCGATTGCCAATATAGATCGTGAGATGAAAGTAAGAACCGGTTTTCGTCCATTGGTTTATATTTGTGCTCCGTTTTCAGGAGATATTGAGGCAAATAAAAAGAAGGCAACAGCATTTGCAGAACACGCATATCAGAATGGATGTATTCCGGTAACACCGCATTTGCTGTTTCCATTTATGAATGATGAAAGCAAGAAGGAACGTGAACTGGCACTTCATATGGATTTGGTCCTGATGGGAAAATGCCAGGAGGTGTGGGTTCTGTTAGAACGCATTACTGCAGGTATGAGTGCGGAAATCGAGAAGGCACAGCGACGCAGACAGATAGTGCGTTATTTTACAAATGAGTTTATGGAGGTGGAATGCTTATGAGACCACTGGCAATCGCATATGGGAATAACCGACAGGCAAAGACCTGGACGAATAAAACGATTACATTTGATGAACTGAAGGAACGTTTGAAGGTCACTATTCGTACGCCGGAATCGGCAGAAGAGTATTCAAAATTCAATAAAGCAAAACGTGACACCGTGAAAGACCACGGTGGATTTGTGGCAGGTGCTTTGAAAGGCGGTCGAAGAAAAATCGACACCGTGGAGCTTCGTTCTATGGTTGCTCTGGATGGTGACAGAATCGATAAAGCTTTTTTGGAAAACTATGAAGCGAATGCACCATATACATCTTTACTTTATACCACACACAGCAGTACGGAAGAAAATCCAAGAGTGCGTTTGGTATATCCGCTTACTCGTGATGTGACACCGGAGGAGTTTGTCGCGGTTTCCAGATATTTGGCTGATATGCTTGGTATCGACTATTTCGATGAATGTTCCTATCAGCCGAATCAGTTGATGTACTGGCCATCCACACCATCAAACGGAGTTTATGTATTTAAGGCTGTGGAGAAAGAGTGGCTGAATCCGGATGATATTTTATCTGCTCATCCGGAATGGACTGATCCGACCAGACTCCCGACATCTTCCAGAGAAAGCCGTGCGAATACAACACGAACAGCGGAAGTAAAAGATCCGCTTGGTAAGGACGGCGCAGTCGGATTATTCAATCGTACTTATTTTCCAATTAATCGTGCCATTGAAAAGTTCCTGTCTGATGTATACGAACCAACGGATAACGAAAACAGATATCACTATATTCAGTCATCCAGTATGGCAGGTGTGGAAATTATCGAAGAAGGCAAGTTCGCGTATTCTCATCATGCCAAAGATCCTGCGTACTTGAAACTTTGTAACGCTTTTGATTTGGTTCGTATCCATAGGTTTGGTGACGATGACAGCAAGAAATCCTTTCATGCTATGTGCGAACGGGCAATGACGGATGATGAAGTGAAGCGTCTCGCAATGGAAGAAAAATTATTGGAGGCGGAGACAGACTTTACGGATTCTGACAGTGACTGGATGACAAGGCTTAAATATCAGCCAAGAACGGGTCTTTTGGAGAACAGCGTTTACAATTTGAATCTCATTCTTAATAACGATCCAGATTTTCAGAACTTTGCTTTCAACGAGCTGGCAAATCGTATCCAAATTACGGGTCCGCTTCCTTGGGAACGTCCGGAAGGAAACTCTTTCTGGCGAGATGCGGATACAGCGCAGATAAAGTCCATTATTGACATCCGATACTTGGCATTTTCTAGCCGAAACCATGACGTTGCTTTTACAAAAACGGCAGATGACAGACATTTCCATCCAGTTCGTGACTATTTGAACAGTCTGCCAGAGTGGGACGGTGTGAAGCGAGTGGAAGATTTGTTTATCAAATATTTGCAGGCAGAGGATACAGAATATGTCCGCACGGTTACCAGAAAAACTTTTGCAGCAGCAGTTGCAAGAATCTATGTTCCGGGAATCAAGTTTGACTGTGTTCCGGTTCTTGATGGTGATCAGGGAATCGGTAAGTCCACTATTGTAAAAGATTTGGTCTCACCAGAATATTATTCGGAAACCCTGTCTCTTACGGATATGGATGATAAGTCTGGTGCAGAAAAATTGCAGGGATTCTGGGCTGTGGAAATCGGAGAACTTGCTGGAATGAAGAAAGCAGATATTGAAAAGGTGAAAGCCTTTCTTTCCACCTGCGATGACAAGTACCGACCATCTTACGGACGAGTTGTGGAATCTCACCCACGCCAGTGCATTATCATTGCAACGGTCAACGGGGAACGTGGATACCTGCGTGATATCACAGGTAACCGCCGCTTTTGGATTATCAAGCTTCATCAGAAGAAACAGAAAAAGACCTGGAACTTTACACCAGAGTTTCGTGCTCAGTTTTGGGCAGAAGCAAAAGAAATCTGGAAGTCCGGGGAGAAGTTGTACTTAGAAGGGGACGTTCTGGCAGAGGCGGAAAAGATGCAGCAGTCTGCGATGGAAGTGGACGAGCGTGTCGGTATGGTGGAAGAGTATCTGAATACCATGCTTCCGGACGATTGGGATTCTATGGATCTGTTCCAAAGAAGAAATTACCTAAATGGAAGTGAGTTTGGTTCGCCAGTCCATAAAGGCTGTGAACTTCGTACGGAGGTCAGCAATGCAGAAATCTGGTGCGAATGCTTCGGCAAGTCTCTGCAGGAACTTAAGCCTACGGACAGTTATAGCATTGCTGCACTTATGAGTCAGATCGGCGGTTGGGAACGAACCACTACGATCAAGCGTCAGCCGATTTACGGCAGGCAGCGACTTTACAAATTTGGAGGTTAGGAACACAAGAATGCGTCACAACACAACTATTTCCCTTATATTCAAAATCGAATTTATTTCTATATAGAAAAGATTTGTGCCCGCATACACGCGTAAGATATATAGGAAATAGTTGTGAAGATGTGTTTCTTGTGTCAATGAAAGATATGAGAGAACGATTTATAGAAAGAAAATTTGTGGAGGCAGTCAAGAAAAAAGGCGGTTTCGCACCAAAGTTTGTAAGTCCGGGCTTAGATGGTATGCCTGATCGAATCGTACTGTTTCCAATTGGTAAGATAGCTTTTGTGGAATTAAAGGCACCCGGAGAAAGGATGCGGCCACTGCAGGTAAGACGAAAAAAACAGTTGGAAAAACTCGGCTTTCCGGTTTACTGCGTAGATGATGTTTCACAGATTGATGGTGTGCTGAAAGAGATTGGAGGTGATGCCAGATGAAGTTCGTACCACATGATTATCAGCAGTATGCAATTGATTTTATAAAGAACAATGAGATAGCTGCAGTCTTTTTGGATATGGGCTTGGGTTAATGGTAAGACAGCGATTACCCTGACTGCACTTAATGACCTTATTTTTGACAGCTTTGAAGTATCCAAAGTTTTAGTGATCGCACCGCTGAGAGTGGCAAGGGATACTTGGCCTGCAGAACTGAAGAAATGGGATCACCTGAAGAATTTGCGATACTCCGTAGTAGTTGGAACAGAAGCAGAAAGAAAAACAGCACTAATGGCAGAAGCAGAAATTTATATCATCAATCGTGAAAATGTAGATTGGCTTGTGAATAAAAGCGATATTCCTTTTCACTTCGATATGGTGGTGATTGATGAGCTTTCTTCCTTTAAGAGCCACCAGTCCAAACGATTTAAGAGTCTTCTGAAAGTAAGACCTTTTATAAAAAGAATAGTTGGTTTGACCGGCACTCCTTCCAGTAATGGCCTTATGGATCTATGGGCGCAGTTTCGTATTCTTGATTTTGGAAAAAGACTTGGCAGGTACATTACTCACTACCGCAATGCGTTCTTTCTTCCGGACAAGAGAAATGGTGAACGTATTTTTACTTACAAACCTGCGCCGGGTGCGGAAGAACTGATTTATAAAAGAATATCGGACATCACAATCAGTATGAAGTCCTGTGATTATCTGACACTTCCGGAATGTGTAATGAATGAAGTTCCTGTTTTTATGAATGCGAAGGAAATTCAAATCTATGAAACCTTTCGTGAAGATATGGTGGCCAAGGTTAGGGAGGAAGAGATAGATGCTGCCAATGCTGCAGTTCTTTCCGGGAAACTTCTGCAGATGGCTAATGGCTGCATCTACGATGAAGAAAAAAGAGCATGGCCAATTCACGACAGGAAACTGGATGCACTGGAGGATCTGATTGAAAGTGCAAACGGAAAACCGGTGCTTGTTGCTTATTGGTTTCAGCATGACCTTGCGAGAATAAAAGCACGATTTTCTGTTCGTGAGATTAAAACATCGAAGGATATTGTGGATTGGAATACAGGCAAGATCCCTGTTGCGGTAATTCATCCTGCATCTGCCGGTCATGGAATAAATCTTCAGGCAGGAGGTTCTACTTTGATATGGTTTGGACTTACCTGGTCTTTAGAACTTTATCAGCAGTGCAATGCCAGACTTCACAGACAGGGACAAACGGATACGGTAGTAATTCATCACATTATTGCCAAAGGTACCATTGATGAAGATGTAATGGCAGCACTTGCAAGAAAAGAAAGAACCCAGAATGCTCTGATCAATGCGGTAAAGGCAAAGCTGGGGGTGAGTGCATAATGGATGCTTATGAGAAACTGGCCAACGCCATCATCCTGCAGGCAGTAAAGGACTGGAGAGCTGCACGAAGAAAGCTGAAAAGAAAGTCCCAAAACGAAAGTGCAAGGATTGAATTGGAAAGTTGTGAAAGCTTCTTTCGTTCCGCTTGGTTTACGACACTGACAGATGTGGATGGAGAAGTGGTTCTCCGAAAACTTTATGAGGAGGATGGCAGATGACGGCGAAAGAATATTTAAAACAGGCGTATCGCCTTGATCATAGGATAGATTCTGACATTGAAGAATTGGGAAGACTGCGAGAGATGTCTGTAAGTATTTCTGCTCCCACAATGGGAGATAAGGTTCAGACAAACCGCAGCACTGATGCACCTTTTGTAAAGTGTCTGGAAAGAATCTATGAGCAGGAAGAAAAGATAAATGCAGAGATTGATATGCTGGTTGATCTTAAAAATGAAATCAGGAATGTAATTGATACTGTTGGTAATACAGATGAGCGAATGGTTCTTCGTTACCGATACATTCACAATTATACATGGGAGCGGATAGGAGATGAACTGGGAGCGGACTCTCGCACTGTGAGAAGATGGCACGGAAAAGCACTGACCCATGTGGAACTTCCGGAAAATCCGATTCAAATATAAAACGCCCGAAATGTCCACATTTGTCCTAAAATGTCCATCTCCACTATGTGATATAGTAAAATCAGCAAAATGTATAATAAAGCAATGCCTTGTGGAAGTTCAAAAAAATTTCTGCAGGGCTTTTCTTATGTAGTGAAACAGGGAGGTGAATGAGACATGCCAAGAAAACCGAAAAGACCGTGCAGTTATCCAGGATGTCCTGAGCTAACTGACAGAAGGTTTTGTGAAAAGCACGAGAAGGAAGAGAATAAACGCTACGAGAAGTACGACAGAGATCCTGCTGTACGCCGTAGATACGGCAGAGCTTGGAAACGTATCCGAGACAAATTTGTAAGCGAACATCCTTTTTGTGAAATCTGTTATGGAAAAGGAATTCTTGTGGAGACGGAGGAAGTACATCATAAGATTCCGCTATCAAAAGGTGGAACTCATGAACGAAGCAATCTGATTGCTCTTTGTAAGTCCTGCCATGCAAGAGTCCATGCTGAAAACGGTGACCGTTGGCACAACCGGTAGGGGTGGTCAAATCTCTACAACTTAAGCCTTAGGGAAACGGGGCGGGGGTCACACGCGCAAAAAGCAGAAATCAAACAGGGTATTAACCCCTAACGGAAAGGATGGTGTATAAAATGGCGAAAGATGGTACGAACCGAGGCGGTGCCAGAGTTGGCTCCGGCAGAAAATCGAAGGCTCTGGTAGATAAGATAAAAGATGGAAATGCTGCACAGGTAATTGAACTGCCAACACCGACCACATTTGAAGGTGCAGATGTTCCGCCGATCAAGGAATATCTGAAAGCAAAGCAGAAGATGGGAAAAGACCTGTGTGCAGAGGAAGTATATAAAGAAACATGGCTCTGGCTGAAAGAACGAGGCTGTGAAAGATTAGTAAATCAACAGCTTATTGAGCAATATGCTATGAGCGTTTCCAGATGGATTCAGTGTGAGCAATGTATTTCTGAGTATGGATTTTTAGCAAAGCATCCGACTACGGGAAATGCAATTGCAAGTCCATATGTGGCGATGAGCCAGACATACATGAAACAGGTGAATCAGGTATGGTATCAGATTTTCCAAGTGGTGAAAGAAAATTGTTCTGTGGAATGGCAGGGAAGTACACCACAGGATGATGTGATGGAACGTTTGCTCCGAACCAGAAAGGAACTGTGATATGGAATTGAATATTTTTATGAAGAAATTAAAGGATTCGAAAGAAAAGCTGACGCTGCAGCAGTACCGAACGCTGAAAGGTCAGGCACTGGCAGGAAATGTGATGGCTGCAGATAAAGGACTTACACGATTATTGGGGAGAGGTAAGAAATATGCTGATTAAGAAAAAGAATGTGGCAGATCTTCTGCCAGCAGAGTATAACCCGCGCAAAGATTTAAAGCCGGGAGATGCTGAGTATGAAAAATTGAAACGCTCTATTACAGAATTTGGATATGTAGAACCGGTAATCTGGAATCAGACTACGGGACGTGTTGTTGGCGGACATCAGCGATTGAAGGTTTTGCAGGAAATGGGCATGACAGAAATTGATTGTGTGATCATTGAGGTGTCCGAAGAAAAAGAGAAAGCACTGAATATTGCGCTGAATAAAATTAGTGGTGATTGGGATACTGATAAGCTGGCATTGCTCATTACAGATTTACAGGGAAGTGATTTGGATGTTTCCCTCACTGGTTTTGAGCCGGCTGAAATCGATGCCTTATTTAAAGATGACATCAAAGATGGAGTGAAGGATGATGACTTTGATGTGGAGGAGGAATTAAAGAAGCCGACCATTACGAAATCTGGAGATATCTGGACATTGGGAAATCACCGACTGATTTGCGGTGACAGCACGAAAGCAGAAACCTTAGAGCTTCTAATGTGCGGAAAGAAGGCAAACCTTGTGGTAACAGATCCTCCATACAATGTTAATTATGAAGGCTCTGCCGGAAAAATCAAAAATGACAATATGGAGAATACTGCTTTTTATGAATTCCTGCTTGCGGCATTTCAGAATGCAGAACAGGCTATGGCAGAAGATGCAAGCATTTATGTGTTCCATGCAGATACGGAAGGACTGAATTTCCGTAAAGCCTTTGTGGATGCTGGATTTTATCTTTCCGGTACCTGCATCTGGAAGAAGCAGTCTCTTGTTCTTGGTAGAAGCCCATATCAGTGGCAACACGAGCCGGTCTTGTTCGGTTGGAAGAAGAAAGGAAAACATCAGTGGTATACGGGCAGAAAGGAATCTACCATTTGGGAATTCGATAAGCCGAAGAAGAACGGTGATCATCCTACCATGAAGCCGATACCCCTCATTGCATATCCGATTATGAATTCCAGTATGAGCAATTGTATTGTGTTGGATTTATTTGGTGGAAGTGGTTCTACATTGATTGCCTGTGAGCAGACGAATCGTGTTTGCAGGATGGTGGAACTGGATGAGAAATTTTGTGATGTCATTGTAAAAAGATATATTGAGCAGGTCGGCAGCTCTGAGCATGTGGTGGTTCAGCGAGACGGATTGACTTATCGTTATGATGAAGTCTTTATGGAGCAGGAAGAATAATTTGGAATAAAAATATGTACAGTTTATACAAAGATAATTTGTAGAGTATTCAGAAGGATATTGCTTGCTATTTTGCTCCTTTAGAGCGAATATGTGTACTACCAAAACGAAGGAGGTACATAGCATATGGAAGTAATATTTAATGTAACAGGAAATGAGAGAAAAGAACTGGTGACAGCGATTGCAGAAATCACTGGAGAAAAGCCGAGATATAAGGGAGTTCCGAGTTGTGCATATCAAATTGGCTGCTTCACAGTAGACAGAGTGGGTACACTCACTTGTGAGAATGAAGCAGAAGATGCTGAACTGGGAAGGCTTCTAACAAATCTTGCAGATAAGGGGTACACTGGTACAGTTCCAGGTAATATGGTTGCAGCAGTCGAAGAACAGCCGGAAGCATCTTTGATAGAGCCAGAAAATAATCTTCAATCAAACGAGATAGGACTTACGGTATCCATGCCAGCAGGTTATTTTACAGAGGAGGCACTTGCAAGACTGGAAAAACTGATAGCAGCAAAGGGAACATTGATAAAAAAGGCCTTGGGAATTGATGAGCTTCCAATTGAAAAGACGGAAGATAGAGTTACATTTCCTTGGTTCAAAAAGATGATAGAGGATGCGGATGCAGCTAATGCGTATCTACATTTTGTCCACGCACTCTGTGAGATGGCATGTAATCAAAAGCGGATCAGCGTACAGGAAAGAGAAGTGGAGAACGAAAAATATGCATTCCGGTGTTTTCTTCTCCGACTTGGCTTCATCGGAGAAGAGTACAAAGTGGAGCGGAAGATTTTGCTTAAAAATCTTACTGGGTCCTCTGCATTTAAGAATGGGGAAAATAAGTAAATTTAAATAGCATTGAGATTGAGCCGATGGCTCTTTCTCTCGTAGAAGAAATAGTACGGCTTGCCAGATGGCAGGTCATTTTTTATGCCTTGGAGGTAATCATTTGAGAAAATTAAAGAAGTACAAGCCGACCAAATTCAAGGCGAAGGATTCCGTTTATAACAAGGAACTGGCGGACTATGCAGTTTCCTTTATTGAATGTCTGTGTCATACAAAAGGCACATGGGCTGGCAAGCCGTTTGAACTGATTGATTGGCAGGAGCAGATTATCAGGGATGTGTTTGGTACAATTAAGCCAAACGGATACAGGCAGTTCAACACTGCCTATATAGAGATTCCTAAGAAGATGGGAAAATCAGAACTGGCGGCAGCGGTTGCACTTCTCCTTACCTGTGGAGATGGGGAAGAGAGAGCAGAGGTTTATGGATGTGCTGCAGACAGGCAGCAGGCTTCTATCGTATTTGAGGTTGCCGCTGACATGGTGCGTATGTGTCCGGCATTGAATAAAAGAGTGAAGATTCTAGCTTCCCAGAAGAGGATTGTGTATCAGCCGACAAATAGCTTTTATCAGGTGTTGTCGGCGGAAGCTTATTCTAAGCATGGTTTTAACATTCATGGAGTTGTGTTTGATGAGTTACACACACAGCCGAACAGAAAACTGTTTGATGTTATGACCAAAGGTTCCGGAGATGCCAGAACACAACCATTATACTTTCTGATTACAACAGCGGGAACTGACACAAACAGTATCTGTTACGAAACACATCAGAAAGCAAAGGATATCATTGAGGGGAGAAAGATAGACCCGACATTCTATCCCGTGATTTACGGTGCAGATGAGAATGATGACTGGACAGATCCCAAAGTATGGAAGAAAGCAAATCCGTCTCTGGGAATTACGGTTAGTATTGATAAGGTTCAAGCAGCCTGTGATTCTGCAAAACAGAATCCGGGAGAAGAGAATGCATTCAGGCAGCTTCGATTGAATCAATGGGTAAAACAGGCAGTCCGGTGGATGCCAATGGAAAAATGGGATGCATGTAGTTTTCATGTAAATGAAGAAGATTTGGAAGGCCGTGTATGTTACGGTGGTTTGGACTTATCATCCACCACGGACATCACGGCTTTTGTATTGGTGTTTCCACCAATGGATGAGGACGATAGGTTTGCCATTCTTCCCTACTTCTGGATTCCGGAAGATACTTTGGAACTGCGAGTTCGAAGAGACCATGTTCCATATGATGTCTGGGAGAAACAAGGGAAGCTTATGACCACAGAGGGTAATGTTGTTCATTATGGATTTATTGAAAAATTCATAGAGAGGTTGGGCGAACGTTTCAACATTCGTGAAATTGCATTTGACCGTTGGGGTGCTGTACAGATGGCGCAGAATCTGGAAGGAATGGGATTTACAGTAGTTCCGTTTGGACAGGGATTCAAAGATATGTCACCACCGACCAAGGAACTTATGAAATTGACCTTGGAGAAAAAGTTGGCTCATGGAGGAAATCCGGTGCTTCGTTGGATGATGGACAACATTTTCATCCGAACAGATCCGGCGGGCAACATTAAAGCAGATAAGGAAAAATCTACAGAGAAGATTGATGGAGCGATTGCGACGATTATGGGACTGGATAGAGCGATAAGATGTGGAAATGATGTCACAGCATCTGTTTATGATGAAAGAGGTATTTTATTTATCTGATCAGGAATATGTCACTTCATGATTGACATATCTGTTGTTCAGAAGTATAATTTTAATGAAATTCGGCAAAAGAGAATAATTGCCGAAAAACATTTAAAATATATTTTAGAAAAATGGATATGCTTCAATTGAGGTGATAAGAATGGATAATGAGCTTAGACTGCCCGAAGATCAAATGATTTTCTCAGTCAACGAACTAAGAACAGCAGGTTTTTCCCATTACAAAATTAATCGACTGGTTGAAGAAGGGACACTGCTAAAACTGAATAAGAAATATTATGAGAATACAGGTTATCAGGGTGAAGAATCGGATCTCTACTATGTTCCAGCATATGCTCCTCAAGGTGTGGTTTGTCTTATGAGTGCAGCATCTTATTATAATCTGACAACTTATAGGCCAGATTCTATAGATGTGGCTATTCAGAGAAAATCGAAGATTTCTACGATGCCAGATTGGCCGGCATTGTCTGTGTATTATTATGCAGATGACCGATTTGAAATAGGAGTTGAAACAGTACAGGAAGGCAAGAATCAGTTTAAGATTTATGATATCGAAAAAACAGTTGTAGATATAGTTTTCTTTCGTGAAAAGATAGGGATCGAGGAAACAAAAGGGATTCTTGTGAATTATCTTAGACGAAAGGATAGAAATCTTAACAGACTGCTGCGTTATGCTGAAATGTTGAAATGCGGAGAAATTATGAAAACGTATCTGGAGGTACTTGTATGATAAGCGCAATATCAGTAAAGGATAGATTGAAAAATCAAGCTAAAGAAGATGGAAGAACGATGCAGGATGAATTAGTGACCTATGGATTGGAAAGGACAATAGAGCAGAATAAAGAGTTTAATCAGCAGTGGGATAAAGATAGAAAAGACTGGATTTAGTACATAGAATGTTTGTAAGGATCGTGTAGAAATGCAGGGTCCTTTTATTATGCAGAATTGGGGAACAAATCGTGTTACTTGGTCCTGAATTTGTCCCCCAATTTTTAAGCGGAAGAGTCGAGAAAACCGGCTCTTTTGCTATATCAAAATTTAGCAGTAAAACCAAGGGAGTGATTTTTATGGGAATTTTATCAGGGATTTTCAAATCAAGAGACAAGCCACAGAACGCAACATCCGGCAGTGCATACCGATTCTTTATCGGTGGCAGTTCTAGTGGAAAGAACGTCAATGAGCGTTCTGCCATGCAGATGACAGCGGTGTATTCGTGTGTGCGTATCTTGTCAGAGGCGGTAGCAAGTCTTCCACTTCATGTGTACAAATACAATGGAGATGGTGGTAAGGAAAAGGCGGTAAAACATCCGCTTTATTTTTTGCTCCATGATGAGCCGAATCCAGAGATGACTTCTTTTGTGTTTCGGGAGACATTGATGACGCATCTGCTCCTGTGGGGTAATGCATATGCCCAGATTATCCGAAATGGTAAGGGAGAAATTATTGCCTTGTATCCGCTGATGCCGAACCGAATGACGGTGGACAGGGATGATAAAGGTCAGCTTTATTATCAGTATAATACCAGTAAGGATGATGTTCCTAACATGAAAGGAAGTATGGTAAATCTGAAACCTTCGGATGTGCTTCACATTCCTGGTCTTGGGTTTGATGGCTTGGTTGGCTATTCTCCGATTGCAATGGCGAAGAATGCCATCGGTATGGCGATTGCCTGTGAAGAGTATGGAGCCAAATTCTTTGCAAATGGTGCCACACCGGGCGGTATTCTGGAGCATCCGGGAACCGTGAAGGACCCACAGAGAGTTAGGGACAGTTGGACATCTGCCTTTGGAGGAAGTTCCAATGCCAATAAGGTGGCTGTTTTGGAAGAGGGGATGAAGTACACACCGATTTCCATTAGTCCCGAACAGGCACAGTTTTTGGAAACAAGAAAATTTCAGATAAATGAGATAGCTCGAATTTTCCGAGTCCCTCCGCATATGGTCGGGGATTTGGAGAAGGCGAGCTTTTCTAATATAGAGCAACAGTCTTTGGAGTTCGTGAAATACACCTTAGACCCTTGGGTTGCTAGGTGGGAACAGGCCATTGTCCGTTCCTTATTTTCTGCAGATGAAAAAACACAATACTTTGTCAAGTTCAATGTGGACGGGTTGCTCCGTGGCGATTATCAGAGCCGCATGAATGGGTATGCCATTGGCAGACAGAACGGTTGGATGAGTGCCAACGATATCAGGGAACTTGAAAATCTTGACCGTATTCCGGAAGAGGAAGGTGGAGATTTGTACCTTATCAATGGGAATATGACCAAGTTAAAAGACGCAGGAATATTTGCGGGAAAGGGGGAAACACAGGATGAAGAGGTTTTGGAAGTGGAAGAACCAGACGATTCTGAATCAGGAAACACAGATGGAAATGGTGGAGAGAACATTGTTCCTAAACGGCACCATCGCAGAGGATAGCTGGTTTGATGATGACGTGACACCGCAGATGTTCAAGGAAGAATTGATGGACGGAAGTGGGGATATCACAGTCTGGATCAATTCGCCTGGTGGAGATTGTGTGGCAGCAGCACAGATTTATAACATGCTCCGTGAGTATGATGGGAATGTCACGGTCAAGATTGATGGGATTGCCGCAAGTGCCGCCTCGGTTATTGCAATGGCCGGGGATAAAGTGCTGATGTCTCCGGTATCCATGATGATGATCCATAATCCGATGACCATTGCTTTTGGGGATTCCGGGGAGATGCAGAAAGCCATTGATATGCTTGCCGGGGTTAAGGATTCCATCATCAATGCTTATGAACTGAAAACCGGATTGTCCAGAACCAGACTGTCTCATTTGATGGATGCAGAAACTTGGATGGATGCAAACAAGGCCATTGAACTTGGATTTGCAGATGAGATCATCAAGAGAAATAGTGCTGTGGATTTGGAAGTGCCGCAGATTTCCATGCTGTATTCAAAAACTGCGGTAGTTAATTCCTTAATGGATAAGATTGCCGAGAAGTGCAGAATCCAGCAGAAAAATGAAACTGAAAACGATAACAAAGTCAAAGCCGATTCGCTGATGAGTCGGCTTAATTTAATGAAAAATTGGAGGTAATCTACAATGACTATTTTAGAATTAAGAGAGAAGAGAAACAAAGCATGGGAAGCTGCAAAGGCTTTCGTGGAAACTAAGCGTGACAAGGATGGTCTGTTATCCGCAGAGGATGCGGTCACTTACGCGGAAATGGAGCAGAAGGTTCAGAATTATTCTGCTGAGATTGCAAGAATGGAAGAGATGGAGGCTATGGAAGCAGAGCTGAATAAGCCTGTGAACACTCCGATTACCGGGAAGCCTATGAATGGCGGTAAGGCTCCTGAAAAGAAGACAGGACGTGCTTCTGATGAGTATAAGGATGCAATGCTTCATGCAATCCGTAACAATTTCCGTAATATCAGAAACGTGCTTTCTGGGGGTATCGACACTGACGGTGGCTACTTGGTACCGGAAGAATATGATTCCAGATTGATTGAAGGTCTGGAAGAGGAAAATATCTTCCGTAGACTTGGTACAACCATTACAACCAGTGGCGAGCGTAAGATTAACATTGCGGGTTCTAAGCCTGCTGCAGCATGGATTGATGAGGGTGAGGCACTTACCTTTGGCGATGCAAAATTCGATCAGATCAATCTGGATGCCCATAAGCTCCATGTGGCTGTAAAGGTTACGGAGGAACTTCTGTATGACAATGCATTTGGTCTTGAGAACTATCTGATTCGTGCGTTCTCCAGAGCACTGGCAAATGCAGAAGAAGATGCATTCCTTAATGGCGACGGTACAGGCAAGCCTCTTGGTATTTTTTCAGAGCAGGGCGGCGGAGAAATTGGTGTGACTGCTGCAAGCGCAACGGAGATCACAGCGGACGAAATCATCAATCTTGTATATGCATTGAAGCGTCCTTACCGTAAGAAAGCAAAATTCATTATGAATGATGCGACCATTGCGGCACTGCGTAAGCTGAAAGATGAAAATGGTCAGTATTTATGGCAGCCTTCCCTGCAGGCAGGAGAGCCGGACAGACTCTTTGGTTATGAAGTGATGACTTCTGCCTATGTTCCTACCATTGTTGCAGGAAAACCTGTCATTGCATTTGGTGATTTCAGCTACTACAACATTGGTGACAGAGGTGTTCGTTCTTTTGCAGAACTGAAGGAACTCTTTGCCGGAAACGGTATGGTCGGCTTTGTGGCTAAGGAGCGTGTAGACGGTAAATTAGTGCTTGCTGAAGCGGTCCAGATTTTGAAGATGGGTGCGTAAGAAATAATGGATTCTGGGGTGTCAGTGTAATTGCTGACACCTCGTATCTTTGGAGGTGGAGAAGTGGTAATTACATTAGATGAGATGAAGAAATATCTTCGTGTGGATTATGAAGATGATGATGTTCTGCTTCGTAATATCATGGAATCTGCCCAGACTTTGTGCATGGATGTGGCAAGGATTACGGATGAGGATAGTTTTGAAGAAGAGTCTTGTGCCAGAATTGCAGTAATGTATGCAGTTGCCTATCTGTATGAACACAGGGAAGAGGCAGACCATCATGCATTGACTTTATCACTCCGTTCTTTACTCTTTGGGTGCAGGAAGGAGGGATTCTGATGAAGATTGCTTTATTGAATGAAAAGATTGTGATCCAGAAATCAGTGGTTCGATCCGACGGTATTGGTAATCGTAAGAATGCCTGGGAAGATTATTATTCCTGCTTTGCCACCATTGGTGGAGAAGGTGGAAATGAGAAACTGGAAGCCGGACAGACAGCAGATGGAGCGACTATCACTTTTTCTGTCAGATATTGTGACAGACTTGTGGACATCGTGTCCACTGAATTCCGCATTTTATTCCGAGGGGAGATTTACAATATTCTTTCCGTGGATCACATGAATTACAAAAAGAAATCTTTGAAATTTCGATGTGAGAAAGTGAGGCGGTAAGGAATGGCATCTACAGTAAATATCAATGATATGGCGGATGTGATTATGCAGGGGCTGAATGAATATGCGGAACTTGCCACGGAGGATATGAAGGAAGCTGTGAAACATGCCAGTGCCACAGTTCGTAAGGACATCAGGGCAAATGCTCCTGCTGATACAGGAAAATATGCAAAGAGCTGGACTGCCCAAAAAGTTAGGGAAACATCACAGACACTGACTATGGTAGTTCACTCCAGGAACAGATATCAGTTGGCACACCTTCTGGAATATGGTCATGCCAAAAGAAATGGCGGAAGAGTGGAAGGGAAAGCCCATATCGCACCGGCAGAACAGCATGGCATCCGGCAGTTACAGGAAGAGATTGAAAGAGCATTGAGAGGTTAGATGATGGAAGAATTATTGCAGATTTTAAATGAGACACAGATTCCTTTTGCATACCATCATTTTGCAGAAGGGGAATCACCGGAGCCGCCATTTATCTGCTATCTGCTTCCGGGAAGCAACAACTTCTCAGCGGATGGAAAGGTCTATTACAAGATAAATGAGGTTCATATAGAACTATACACTGATTTGAAAGATTTGGCGGTGGAACAGCAGTTAGAGGATGTGTTGGATGAACACGGAATCTTTTACAACAAATCTGAAACTTGGATAGAGAGTGAAAAACTCTATGAAGTCCTATATGCATTTGAATGGGAGGTTTAGTAAAATGGCAGATAAGAATAATAAGGTAAAATATAATCTGAAAAATGCACATTATGCATTGATCACGATTGCAGAGGATGGGACAGCTTCCTATGGAAATCCTACAGCCATTCCTGGCTCTGTTTCTATTTCTCTGGATGCAAACGGAGAGCCGGAGAACTTTTATGCAGACGGTATCGCCTACTATGTTATTAACAATAACATGGGGTATGAAGGTGATCTGGAACTTGCATTGATCCCGGAAAGTTTCCGCACCGAAGTCCTAAAGGAAGAACTGGATGACAACGGTGTGCTGATTGAAAATGCACAGGTGGAGCTGGAGTCCTTTGCGTTACTGTTTGAATTTGATGGTGACCAGAGACACATCCGCCATGTGCTTTATAACTGTGCGGCATCCCGTCCGGGAATCGAAGGAAAGACCAATGAGGATACCAGAGAGGTGCAGACAGAAACGCTTACGATTAAAGCAACACCGCTGTCCAGTGGTCTGGTCAAGGCGAAGACAGGCAATACCACAGACACAACCGTCTATAATGACTGGTACAAGGCTGTGTATATGCCGACGGTAACAGAAGCAGATGATGGAGGAGTAGCGTAATGAGTATGATTAAGCAGATTGAGATTGATGGTAAGCAGGTAGCTTTTATGGCATCTGCTGCCATTCCAAGAATTTACCGTATGAAGTTCCAGAGAGACATCTATAAAGATTTGAAGGAACTTGAAAAATCTATGGGAAAAAACAGAGAGGAAAGTTCCAATCTGGATATGTTCTCTTTGGAAATGTTTGAAAATATTGCATTTGTCATGGCGAAACATGCAGATGCGGCGATTCCGGATACACCAGAAGAGTGGTTGGATGGATTCAACACTTTTTCTATTTATCAGGTACTACCACAACTCATTGAACTATGGGGCCTGAATGTAAAAACCGATGTGGAGGCTAAAAAAAACTTCATCCAACAGAGCGTGAAATGACAACACCATTATTCTTACTGAGATGTGTGCAATTAGGTCTGTCGATGGCAGATTTGGAACTGTTGTCGATAGGCCTGATCAATGATATGTATGCAGAGAGCAGAAATGATGAGTGTAAATATGTGAAGCTGGCTACGCAGGAGGATTTTGATAGATTTTAATGTTAAAAACGGGAAGTGCGTAAATAACCATTGAATATAAAATGCAAAAAAGTATAATAACGAGATTAAAAACGAAAAAAGCGTTGATAAATTTAAGAGAAGTGGATATAATAGGAGTAAAGAAAGATTAAAAACGGAAAACACGTAAATAATCCGGAGGTGTATCATGAAGGTTCTTAGAATTACAGCACAAGGTTTGCCATTGTTTAAGGAAGAATTAGATATATCTTTCTTCGCACAGCAGCGGGTTGCGGATGATGACAAAGATTTATTACATCCACTTTTTTCGAATGTATATATGAATTGTTCCAACGCATTTATTGGAATTAATGCTGCAGGTAAAACATCTGTACTTAAGGTTATTTTGTTGGCGTTAAATTTGTTGAATAATCAGCCGCTTAACCATATCGAGACAAAGGAAATTTTGGGTGATACGGATAAGGCGGTTATCAATACTTATTTCTATTCAGAGACAAAGGAAATTTGCAGACTGGAAACGGTTATTACATCAGAGAAAACTAAAACGGAGCCAACCTACTACAAAATAGTAAAGGAAACCTTGTGGGCAAAGCCGCAGGAGTCCGTAACTGCAAGAAAAAATTTGACAGACTTTTCTGCTTATGAGCCGGTTGCAGTTCGAAAAGAGGAAGAATTTTTATCAGATGATGTAAGTATTATCATTGCTCATAATAAAAAGCAAAAAGAGCGAATGGATATTGTGAGTCTGTTATCCTTTACCAATATCAATGTTCTGCCATTTGCGGACGAGATACCAGTAGAGGTTATTTCTTTTTTGGATCCTACAGTGGAAAAGTTGTGTTTTGACAAGACAGAAAATAAGACTTTGATTCATTTGCAGTTTAAAGGCAGAGAAGAGATTGTATTAAATAATCCGATAGATCTTAACCATTACCTTTCTTCTGGAACCATAAAGGGTATTGTTGCATTTACACTTGCAAAAGAGGTTTTGAAATCTGGCGGATATCTGGTAATGGATGAAATTGAAAATCATTTCAACAAGGAGATTGTCTCCACACTGATTCGCTTTTTCATGGATACAAGGCTGAATAAAAATGGAGGCACATTGATTTTCACTACTCACTATCCGGAATTGCTTGATGAATATGACAGAAATGACAGTATTCATATTATTCGCAATAGAAATGGAATTACAGTAGATAATCTTGCTAACATATTAAAACGAAATGATATTAAGAAAAGTGAGGCATACCAGAGTGGCTTTTTAGAAGGAACTACACCGATGTATGAGTCCTATATGCGATTGAAAAAGAGCATCGCAAATTCTATTTAAGATAGGAGGATTGCGATGGAATTAGCAAAAATCAAGGCATGTATTTGCGAAGGTGCTGCAGAAGCAGCAATTATTGATGTGTTGTTGGATAATGATCTGCTAATCTTTAGGCGAGAGGAAATGTTGGATGAAGGTGTAATTCGTTGTAGGGATGGGAAGACCTTTGAAACCAGATACTTGAGAAAAGGTTTTAAAGAACTGATTTCGGTTATCCGAATACTGGATTCCAGAAGAGAGAATTTTAAACTCAGTAAAGCGTATGAAAGCAAAGTGGATGTGATCAATATTATCACAGCACCGGAGATAGAAATGCTGATTATCTTTAATGAGGATAAATACAATGAGTTTAAGAAGTCCGGCAAAAAGCCAAGTATTTTCTGCAAGGAGAATTTGAAAATGTCCAGTGTGAAATCCTATGATTTTGTTAAGGAGTATTTTGAAAATCCGGAAGTACTGGTGCGGGCAATCAAGAGATATACTGAAGTTTCAAAAATCAGAAAAGGCGAATATACGTTGTTAGATTTGCTGAAGTAACATATATAGTTTATAGTACGGCATCTGTCAGAAATGGCAGGTGCTTTCTTTTGCTCGGAGAAATTCGGGCTTTTTTCATGCCTAGAATGGGAGGTGAGAGGATAAATGGCAAGCAGAATACAGGGCATTACTGTAGAAATCGGTGGCGATACCACGAAATTGACAACAGCATTAAAGGGAGTAAATAGTGAGATTCGCAATACCCAGTCACAGCTTCGTGATGTGGAAAAACTGCTGAAATTAGATCCGGGTAATACGGAACTCTTAGCCCAGAGACAGAGACTTTTAAATGAAGAAGTTCAGGCAACAAAAGAAAAACTGGAGGCATTGAAGACTGCCAGTGAACAGGCGAATGATGCCTTGGAACAGGGAACAATCACGCAGTCACAGTATGATGCTCTTCAGAGGGAGATTATTGCCACCGAACAGGCATTGGAAGATTTGGATGAGCAGGCAGAACAGTCGGCTGTTGCTTTGCAGAAGATAGCAAGCGCCGGGGAGTCTTTAAAATCTGTCGGGGATAAGGTTACAGATGCCGGAAAGAAGATGTCGGTGGTTTCTGCAGGGATTGTTGCTGCCGGAACTGCCAGCACAAAGATGGCTCTGGATTTTGAAGATGCGATGGCAAAGGTTTCAACTATTGCTGATGCCACGGAAGTGCCCATTGACGAACTGGAGAAAGCAATCCTTGATCTCTCCAATCAGACTGGCATTAGTTCTACAGAGATTGCAGACAATGTGTATAACGCCATTTCAGCAGGTCAGTCCACAGGGGATGCAGTGAATTTTGTTACCAACTCTACCAAACTGGCAAAGGCAGGCTTTGCAGATGCCGGTGCGGCTTTGGACATTTTGACTACCATACTGAATGCTTACGGCATGGAAGCAAGTGAAGTGAGCAATGTGTCTGATATGCTGATCCAGACACAGAACTTAGGTAAGACAACGGTTGCGGAACTTTCTTCTGCAATGGGTAAGGTGATTCCTACAGCTAATGCCTATGGTGTGAAATTAGATCAGCTTTGTGCCGGTTATGCGATCATGACAGCAAATGGTGTTGCCACGGCTGAATCCACTACATATATGAACTCCATGCTGAACGAACTTGGGAAGTCCGGTACGAAGGTATCTGGTATCTTGAAAGAACAGACGGGACAGTCCTTTGCACAGCTTATGGAGAGTGGATACAGTCTGTCGGATTGTCTGGCCATCATCAATACTGCAGCGGAAAATCAGGGACTTGCATTTTGTGATATGTGGTCAAGTTCCGAGGCGGCAAAAGCCGGACTGATCCTGTTAGGAGACAGTGCGGATGCTTTTAATGGGACTCTGGCAGAGATGCAGAACAGCACCGGAGCCACAGATACTGCATTTGAGAAATTGAAAACAAATTCTTATACCATTCAGGTGGCGATCAATCAGCTAAAGAATACTGCGATTGAGCTGGGAAATGCAATTATGTCCGTACTGGCACCGCTTCTGATGTCCCTTGCAGAGACTATTTCCAAGCTGACTGCATGGTTTTCCGGGCTGAGTGATGGCACAAAGCAGTTCATTGTCATTATTGGGATGGTGGTGGCAGCAGTTGGACCGGTGCTGATTATAGTGGGAAAAATCATGAGTGCTGTAGGTACGATCATGACGGTTGTTCCGAAACTTGCGGGAGTAATCAATACCGTAAAGACTGCATTTGCAGCGCTGAATACCACAATGCTTTCCAATCCAATCTTTCTGGTCATTGCAGCCATTACCGCACTGGTAGCGGCTTTTATTTATTTGTGGAATACCAATGAAGAGTTTCGGCAGTTCTGGATTAACCTGTGGGAGAACATCAAGGAAGTTGCGATTGCAGTATGGACTGCGATAAAGGAATTTTTTGTTTCTGCCTGGGAAGCAATCAGCAGTGCGGCACAGATCATTTGGAATGGTATTAAAAATTTCTTCTCAGCAATCTGGGAAGGTATTAAGACGATATTTACAACTGTGTTGAATGTGATCAGTACGATTGTGACCACGTATTTTAATATCTATAAGACCATTATTACCACAGTTTTTAATGCAATCAAGACCGTAATTACTACGGTACTGAATTCGATAAAGACGGTCATTACAACGGTGTGGAATACGATAAAGAACGTATTTACTACAGTTCTGAATACCATCAAATCTGTGGTATCAGGTGCATTTAACTCTATGTGGAATGGCATCAAAAATACGGTTTCCGGTATTGCAAATACCATAAAGGAAGGATTCAATAATGCTGTCGGCTTTATCAAAGGACTTGCTTCTTCTGCTTTTTCATGGGGAGCAGATATGATTATGGGGATTGTGAATGGTATTAAAAGCTGTATTGGAAAAGTGAGAGATGCGGTATCCAATGTAGCAGAAACTATTCGTTCCTATCTGCATTTCTCCGTGCCGGATGTGGGACCACTGACGGATTACGAAAACTGGATGCCGGACTTTATGAGTGGTCTGGCAAAGGGGATTGAGCAGAGCAAGAGCATGGTGGCTAAGGCTGTGGATGGTGTAGCTTCGGATATGGTCATCCGTCCACATATGGTAGCGATGGAGTCACGAAATGTTACCTCATCTGATAGTGGTGTGACAAGTATGGGATTGTCGAATCTGACATCTGCAATTACTGACGCATTAAGTCAGATGAATGGACAGAGTGGAGATATTGTCATTCCGATTTATCTGGGTGGCACGCTCTTGGATGAAACGATCGTGAATGCACAGCAGAGAATGAATTTAAGAAGTGGGGGTAGATAGTGTGGCATTTTTTGATTATTTAAAATTTGACGGGACAGTACTTCCACTTCTAGATTCTTATGATGTGAGTTTGTCAGCGGTGGAGGCAGATAGCAGTGGAGAAACAGAAGCCGGAACCACACAGAGAGATGTGGTAAGGCAAGGTGTTGCGAATATCTCTGTTGTATTTTCTGTGACTGCCACATGGCTGAAGAAACTGACAGGCTATTCCAAACAGGATAAACTGTCGGTGGATTATTTTGACACAGAGACAGCAGAAATGAAAAATACAGAGATGTATGTGGAAGGATTCAAGGCAAAACTGGAAAAGGATACGAGTTATAAGGGATTGTGGACGGTGTCTTTTACATTGAAAGAATTATAATTTTGAAAAAAGTGTTGACTCCTACGTTACGTAATAGTTTATATTAACATTACCAAGCGAATGGAGGAAATAACAATGATGACGGTACATGAAGTGAGCAAGCTTGCCGGGGTGAGTATACGCACCTTACAATATTATGACAAGATCGGTCTTTTGCATCCGACGGGATACACCGATGCAGGTTACAGGCTGTATGACGATGCAGACTTGGAACGCCTTCAGCATATTTTATTGTTCCGTGAGTTGGAGTTTCCATTAAAGGATATCAAGGCGATCATAAACAGTCCCGATTTCGACAGAGGAAAGGCATTAGAGCAGCAGATAGAAATGCTCAGGCTGAAGAAGGAACATATTGAAAATTTGATGGACTTTGCACTTGGAATAAAAATGTTAGGAGTTAAGCATATGGATTTTAAGGCTTTTGATAGAAGTAAGCTGGATGAGTACGCCAGACAGGCAAAAGAATTGTATGGTAATTTGCCGGAATACAAAGAGATGGAAGAAAAACAAAAGAACAGAAGCGAGGAAGAGGATAGACTTTTGGCTGACAGATTTATGCTGTTATTCAAAGAAGCTGGAGAAATGAAGGATACAGATCCAGCCTCCCCTGAGGCTCAAAATCTTGTGAAAAGAATACAGGATTATATAACAGAGAACATGTATACCTGTTCTAATAAGATTCTGAGAGGACTGGGGAAGATGTATTCTGGCGGCGGTGATTTTACAAAGAATATTGATGAATATGGTGGAGAGGGAACTGCTGTGTTTGTAGACAATGCGATTCAAATCTATTGCGATCATGCAGAATAAATATAAAATGGTTAGTTGTTTAGAGGGTCGGGAAAACGGCTCTCTATTTATGTTGAGGAGGTGTTACTTTTGTACCCAGTAAGTGAAGCATTCCTGCGAGCGGTGCAGGAGAACACAAGAAATTATTACTGGACAGGAAAGATTACAACCAAATCTGGAACGGTCCATAAATTTACAAACAGAGATATCGTAAAAGGCAGCGGTTATATTTCCAGTCAGTGCTGTGGCAGTACGGAGATTGAACTTGGAACAGTGTATTCTTCGGAAATGGGCATCACGATTTTTTCGGAGATTGATCGTTATACACTGGAAGATGGGCTGATAGAACTGTTTTATCATTTAAGGCTCCCGGATGGAACGTATGAAGAAGTCCCGATGGGAGTTTTTGAAATCAGTGAAGCCAACAGGCATATCCGTTGCTTGGAGATTAAGGCCTATGATTACATGCTCCGGTTTGAAAAGGACTTTAACACAACGGATACCACAGGAAATGCTTTTGAGATTATCAGCTTATGCTGCAAGGCTTGTGGTGTGGAGTTTGCCCACACAAAAAATGAGATTGAGTCCATGCCAAATGGAAATACCGTGTTATCCATTTATGCGGAAAATGACATTGAAACCTACAGGGATGTGCTGTTCTATATCGGACAGATCCTTGGAGGTTTTTTCTTTATCAACAGGTATGGGAAACTGGAAATGAAAAAGTATGGTATCGAGGCTGTGATGGAGATCAGTAATAAGCAGAGATTTTCCAGCAGTTTTTCTGATTTTATTACCAGATATACGGCGGTCAGTTCTACGAACCTGAAAACTCAGGAAGCAGAGTATTATGCACTGGAAACGGACGATGGTCTGACCATGAATCTTGGTGTGAATCCATTTTTGCAGTTTGGTACAGACGATACCAGAAAGGAACTTTGCACGAATATCCTGAATGATATTGCGGTGATCAAATATGTCCCGTTTGATTCGGAAACCATCGGGAATCCGGCACTGGATGTGGGAGATGTGCTGCAGTTCAGTGGAGGCCATGCGGATGACGAGCAGATTACCTGTATCACATCATCGAACTGCCGGATTGGTGGAAAGCATTCGCTAAAATGTGTGGGAAAGAATCCAAGGCTTGCATCTGCGAAATCAAAGAATGACAAAAATATCTCCGGACTTCTTAATCAGGTGGAAGCAGGAAAAATCGGTATCCACACCTTTACTAATGCGTCCGAATACACGTTGGGAGATACGAACACAAAAGTAATCAGCATTGAGTTTGCGACATCAGAAGAAAATCATGCCCAGTTCTTTGGACAGATTGTGGTGGATGCAGTGGCAATACAGACAGAACAGACTGCGAGTGCAAAGGGAACGGTTGTGGTGCCGTTTCCGGTTGCAGATGCAGAAACAGGAGACAGCACGGAAACTCAGGTATCCGTGGATGTGGAACTTCCGGTTACCTGGTCGGAGGATGGAAAAGTTCTCTGCTATGTGACTTTTGAACTGAATGATGCCATTATCACCGTACATTGTCCAGTGGAGACGTGGGTAAGTGGGAAACACATTCTTTCCTTATATTATCCGATAGAGACTGTGATCCCTAATATCACCAATACCTTTAATGTGTATCTGCGCATGGAAAATGGAACAGGCTTGGTTGGGATCGGAGACTGCATTGCATCCATCAGCGGACAGGCGATGGCGGCGGCTCCTGCATGGGATGGAAAGATTGAACTGGAAGAAAAGATTGGAAGATTTGTGATTGGCGGCGGCATTCGTGCAAGAGGAATTACAGACACGATCTACTTGGAAACAATGGAACTGGTACAGAGAGCATATACAGACCAGATGGCAGGCAGAACTTCGATTGGTGCGTTCTGTCGTCCGGTTACGGTTGGATAGGAGGAATTTTGAGATGAAGTTAAAAGGAAAGATGGTCATGGAACTGACAGATGTGAACACATCGGAGGTGGAAACTATTGTGGAAGAAAACATGGTGACCAATGCAGTGAACAACATTCTGGGATTGAATCCGATGGCTGTATTTTATTGTGAGGAAGAATATTCCACAGGACTGGTATGGACGGGTAATCTCCTGCCAATCTGTCCGAATATGATCGGCGGCATTCTTCTTTTTCCAAAGGCATTGGAAGAAAATGCAGATAACATTTATGTGAAGTCGGATAACCTGCCGGTGGCCTATGCATCCAACAATGTCAATTCCACAGCAAATACAGCAAGAGGGAGTCTGAACCTGACAGAGAGCAAGGTTTTGGATAATGGATATAAATTTGTCTGGGAGTTTACACCAAGTCAGGGAAATGGAACGATTGCTGCCATTGCACTGACCAGTGCCAAGGGTGGGGAAAATGGATTTGGAAGCAGTGTGGCAGATGCCAGTACATTCTTACAGTTAAAAGAAGTGGATATCGGAACTCTGGCAATGGCAAAACAGATGGTACTGTTTGAAACCGTGGAAGTGGATTTTGAAAATGATATTTTGTATTCCATTACATTTGAAAATTCCAGTGTGAGGGTAAGAAAGGTGCGTATCCCGATCTTCAGCATTGGGCTGAATGAAAAAATAAACGACTCGACTTATACGGTAGTGGAGGATAAGGTGATTCCAGCATCGGTATTTCAGTTTATGGGGAGTTACACATTGTACGGAGAATTTCTGGATGGACAGGACGGTTACTGGTATGGCTTTTCTAATGAAGAGAACTCTTCGGGAGATGCTACGATGCTCTGGGTAAAGATATCGAAAACCGATTATTCCATTGAGGAAGGCTCATGGACACTGTCCAAAACATATCTGATGGATGTGGGTTCAAGGGATGACAGTTCCTCATATCCGGAACGCATATGCAAATGCTGTATGCGGAACGGGTATTTGTATGTTCCAGCTTATAACAAAAAGGGAATCTATAAGATCAACGTAAATAATTCGGCAGATGTGACATTGATCCCGTTTGGATTTACTTCTGGTTGGAAACCACTTTGTGAAGCGGGCACTTGTGAACTATATCTGACGCTTATTGGAGACTTGATCGTGGGAAATGATTTTCAGATCACTGTGGATGACAAGGTTATCAAGACAAAAGGAAATGAGCGGCTAAACCATGCGGCAACACCTCTGTTCCAGTACAAGCAGTTTCTGTTAGGATGGGGCGGCAGTTATGGAAATGAATACAGAACGATGTATTTGTTGACGCCGTATTTAGCCACCATAAACAATCTTTCGTCAGCGGTGGTAAAAACGGTGGATAAGACCATGAAGATAACCTACACGCTGACGGAAGAGTCGGAGTAATATTCAGTTTTTAGAAATTGGAAACGGAAGAGAAAAGTTATTTGTTCTTTCGTGCTCTGGTTATATGTGATTTGCCATAATTGCCGCTCGGCTCGGCAGCCTTAGAATAGTTGTTATAAGATTCTGAAAGATTGGTTTCTGCAATACGAAGTTCTTTTTGGCGGTGTTTGTATTCTGCTTCCAGTTCCTGCTGTTTTTTGATTAATACTTCTTCTTCGGTTAATGGGCGGATACGGATAGAGCCTTTTTCGTACTCTATAGCAATCGTGGAACCTACAGAGAAGCCAAGCTCTTCTAACCATTTGCCTTCCATCTGGATTTTTGGAACAGTGCTGATGTTTTTCTGAGAGTAACGGGTCGAGTAAGCAATTTTCATGTTTTTTGTTTTCATATGGTTATGCCTCCTTTGAATTTTGGTAGTGATATTAATCACTCTAAAGAGTGTAAATAGCAAGTTATTTCGAGGCATAAAACCAACAATTATAAAAGAATTATTTGTGTGAAAGTCACAGATAGTGCGGTTGCAATGGGCGGTCTAAAGAGAATAGGCGGCCTTTTTTAATGTTAATTTTTAAGAAACGGAGGAATGTAACATGAAGGAATTTTGGAACACAATTCAAATCGTATTCACAGCGGTCGGCGGCTGGCTGGGATATTTTCTGGGAGGATATGACGGGCTTCTTTATGCTTTGGTTGTATTTATGATTGCAGATTATATCACTGGCGTGATGTGTGCGGCAGCAGATAAGAAGTTATCCAGTGAAGTGGGATTTAAGGGCATCTGCAGAAAGGTATTGATTTTAATGCTTGTGGGGATTGCCAATCTTTTAGATGTACAAGTGATTGGCACCGGTGCAGTGCTTAGAACGGCAGTTATTTTCTTTTATTTGTCTAATGAAGGTGTGTCTTTATTGGAAAATGCAGCACATTTAGGCTTACCGATTCCGGAGAAACTGAAAGAGATTTTGGTACAGCTCCATGACAGGGCAGAAAGTGATGGTGATGATAATGAAATTGGTTAAGAGTATTTTAACAAAGAACCCGTGTTATAAAGCTGGAAAAAAGATTACAGTAAAGGGGCTTATGCTCCATAGTGTAGGGTGTCCTCAGCCGAGGGCATCCGTTTTTATTAGTAACTGGAATCGGGCAGATTATGACAATGCTTGTGTTCATGCCTTTATTGATGGAAATGATGGAGCTGTGTATCAGACACTTCCTTGGGATTATCGTGGCTGGCACTGTGCTTCGGGTAAAAATGGTTCTGGGAACAATACACATATCGGAGTGGAGATGTGTGAACCAGGTTGTATCAAATACACCGGTGGTTCTGCTTTTACCTGCTCGGATAAAACAGAAGCAAGGGCAGTAGCCAAGCGTACTTATGAAGCTGCAGTAGAACTGTTTGCGATGCTTTGTAAGGAATATGACCTGAATCCTCTGGCAGACGGTGTTATCATCAGCCATGCAGAAGGGCATAAAAGAGGGATTGCAAGTAACCACGGTGATCCGGAACATTTGTGGAGACAGCTTGAAATGGGTTATACCATGGACGGCTTCCGTAAAGATGTAAAAGCGGCTATGTCTGATGAAAAGGAAGAAAATACGGAAGTTGTGCAATGGTATCGTGTGTGTAAGACATGGGAAGATGCAAAAAGCCAGAAAGGTGCCTACAAGGTACTCAAAAATGCAAAAGCTTGTGCTGATAAGAATGAAGGATATTCTGTTTTTGACTGGAATGGAAATATAATGTATGCACCAACGAAGGCTTCTGAACCGGAGCAGAAAAAAGTTTCTTATCGTGTGCGTGTCAGCATTAAGAATCTGAATATCAGAAAAGGACCAGGCACGGATTATGATAAGACTGGCAAATATACTGGTATTGGTGTGTTTACCATTGTTGTGGAAGCCGAAGGTGAAGGTGCGACGAAGTGGGGCAAATTAAAATCTAATGCAGGTTGGATCTCATTGGATTATACAAAAAGAATTTAAGTGTTTTAGGCATAGGAGTAGTTTTTTATTCCTATGCCAATTTTTTTATTTCAACCGTCCTTTTTCACAGTTCCTCATGGCTACCTATTAGAAGGCAGAAAGTAAAAAGCCTTCGGAAAAGAGGTAGAAGACATGAAGCATATGAAAATCAGTGTTTCAAAATCACCGCAGACGAGAGGCGTTGTAAGCTGTCGCAATGTGAATGTCAGAGAGAAATTTCTTCGTTTCCTTTTTGGAAAAAAGCAGAAGGTTACAATCTTGATTCCGGGTGACAGCATTGACGAGGTATCGATCTGTGAGTCTATGAGAGGAGGCGTCGAAAATGGATAAGATGAAGTTGATTGTGGATGCAGCGCAATTGTTGCTGAAAGTGGCAGAAGACCTTCGTTCTTTATCTGACAGTGTCCAAGCGGTATGTAAGCTTGTTACGGAAGGTCTGTCAGAAGAACCAAAGGCATTGCCGGAAAAGAAAACAGAACCAACCATTTCGCTTGAAAAAGTGCGTGGTGTTCTGGCAAGCAAAAGTCAGGCTGGTTACACGGCAGAGGTTAGAGCAATTGTAACTAAGTACGGAGCAAGCCGTCTGAGCGACATTGATCCAAAAGACTTTGCAGCGGTATTAAAAGATGCGGAGGCGATTGGAAATGAGTAGTCAGAAGGTGAATTGTGCCAAAGGCACAAGAGAGGCTGGCCTGGGCCATGCAGTATTATCCGCTTCTGGTTCGCACAGATGGCTGAACTGCACACCATCTGCAAGATTGGAATTGGAGTTTGAAAACACCACATCGGAAGCGGCAAGAGAAGGAACTGCGGCACACGCTCTTTGTGAACATAAACTAAAGAAGTTCTTAAAGAAACGAAGTAAGCGGCCTGTTTCCGATTACAACTCAGATGAAATGGAAGAATGCACCGATGCTTATGCGGAATTTGTTATGGAGCAATACGAAGAAGCGAAGAAGTCCTGCAAAGACCCGGTCCTTCTCATTGAACAGAAACTTGATTTTTCCTGTTATGTGCCGGAGGGATTTGGAACAGGGGACTGCATCATCATTTCCGATGACAAGCTTCATATCATTGATTTCAAATATGGACAAGGCATCTTTGTCGAAGCGGAACACAATCCTCAGATGATGCTATATGCACTTGGAGCATTAGAAATCTACGATGCCCTTTACGATATCAAAGAAGTTGCTATGACCATCTTTAAGCCGAGAAGGGAAAATGTCAGTACATGGACGATCCCCATTGAGGAGCTGAAAGCTTGGGCAGAGGAAGAACTGAAACCGAAGGCACGGATGGCCTACGATGGAGAAGGTGAGTATCTTCCGGGAGAATGGTGTACCTTCTGCAAGGCAGCAGTAAAATGCCGAGCCAGAGCCGAAGAAAAAATGAAGCTGGCAAGACTGGAATTTAAGATGCCGCCGCTTCTGACAGATGCGGAGATTGAAGAAGTACTGAATGTTTTGCCCGATCTGACCAAGTGGGCAAATGAAATCACTGCTTATGCATCGGAGGCTGCTATCCACCATGGGAAAGAATGGAATGGATTTAAAGTAGTTGAAGGTCGTTCCAATCGTAAGTACCGTGATGAACTTCTGGTTGCAGAAGCAGCAAGGGAACATGGTTACACAGATATTTACCGTCAGACACTCATTCCGATGACGGAGATGCAGAAACTGATGGGAAAATCTACTTTTGAGGAGATTCTCGGTGACCTCATTTATAAACCACCGGGCAAGCCGACACTGGTACCAAATACAGACAAGCGTCCGGCTATGAACGTAACAAACGCAGAAAACGAATTTGATAAGATTATGGAGGATTAGTATTATGGCAAACATGAACAGAACAAAAGTTATCACAGGTATCAACACAAGACTTTCTTATTTCCATGGCTGGGAACCTGTTTCCATCAACGGGGGAGCTGAAAAGTATTCTGTATCCGTACTTATTCCAAAAGACGATACAGAAACCGTAAATGCTATCAATAAAGCAATCGATGCGGCGATTGATGAAGGGATTGTGAAGTTCGGTGGTAAGAAGCCAAATAAGGCTGCAATCAAGCTTCCGCTTCGCGATGGCGATATCGAGCGTGATGATGAGGCTTACAAAAGGCATTACTTCATCAATGCGAATAGCACAACAGCACCGCAGATTGTCGATCGTGCAGTAAAACCTATCCTGGATAGAAGTGAAGTATATTCCGGATGCTATGCAAGAGTATCTCTTAACTTCTATGCATTTAACTCAAATGGCAATAAGGGGATTGCCTGCGGTCTTGGAAATATTCAGAAAATCAGAGACGGGGAATCTCTTGGCGGAAAGACATCTGCAGCAGATGATTTCGGTACAGTAGCAGACGATGATTTCTTAGCATAAGGAGGATGCGACAATGACAGAAATACAGAACTTTATGTTGGTAGTGTGTTTTGGATGCACAATGGGATTTTTGATTGGAACGTTTAGCATCTTGGTATCAGATGGGATTCATTACCTGAAAAGAAGAATATGCAAAAAGAAAGAGCAGACAAAACAGAATAACGAGTAAATGTTATGGGCGGTATGTGGGATTCCTGTATCGCCTCTTTTTTAGTTGGAGGAATGCAATGAAGAATTTAGAAATTGATATTGAAACATTTTCATCTGTAAATCTTGCCAAGGCTGGTGTTTACCGTTATGCAGAATCGCCGGATTTTGAAGTCCTCTTGTTTGGGTATAGTGTAGACGGAGGAGAAGTAAAAGTAGTCGATCTCGCAAATGGAGAGAAAATACCAGAAGAAGTAATGAGTGCGCTGGAAGATGAAGCTGTTACGAAATGGGCGTTTAATGCACAGTTTGAGCGTATCTGTATTTCCAGAATGTTAGGATACGAAGCAGGAACATACCTTGTACCGGCATCTTGGAAATGTTCTATGGTGTGGTCAGCCTATATGGGACTTCCATTATCGTTGGAAGGTGTGGGAGCTGTGCTTGGTTTGGAAAAGCAGAAATTAACAGAAGGGAAAGATTTGATTCGTTATTTTTGCACACCATGTAAGCCAACAAAATCGAATGGCGGCAGAGTGAGGAACTTACCATCTCATGATATGGAAAAGTGGGAGAAATTTAAAGTGTACAATGTTAGAGATGTAGAAACGGAGATGCAGATACAAAAGAAGCTGCAGAAGTTCCCAGTGCCGGAGTTTGTTTGGGATGAGTATCATTTGGATCAGGAAATCAATGACAGAGGAATTCTGGTCGATGTTTCGTTTGTTGAAAAATGCATTGAGATTGACAAAGTATCGAGAGAGCATTTGATGATTGAGCTGCAGGAACTTACCAATCTTGAAAATCCTAATTCTGTTGCACAGATGAAGGAATGGCTTTTTGATAATGGCGTGGAGACAGAGACACTTGGAAAGAAAGCTGTTGCAGCATTGATGGATGAAGTGTCAGATGAATTGACAGAGGTGCTATCTCTCAGACAAAAGCTTGCCAAATCTTCCGTGCGTAAATATCAAGCAATGCAGAATTCCGTTTGTGAGGATGGACGAGTAAGAGGAATGTTTCAGTTTTACGGAGCAAATCGTACAGGAAGGTTTGCAGGAAGGCTGATACAATTACAGAATTTGCCGCAAAATCATATGGAAGATTTGGCAGAAGCCAGAGGATTGGTTCAAAGCGGAAACTACGAAGCGATGGGTCTGCTGTATGATGATATTCCAGATACCTTATCACAGCTTATTCGGACATCCTTTATTCCACCGGCGAATAAGAAGTTTATCGTTGCTGACTTTTCTGCCATTGAAGCTAGAGTCATTGCATGGTTTGCAGGGGAAAACTGGAGAAAGGAAGTATTTGCAAATGGCGGAGATATTTATTGTGCATCGGCAAGCCAGATGTTTGGCGTTCCCGTGGAAAAGCATGGAATGAATGGTCATCTGCGCCAGAAAGGTAAGATTGCAGAACTTGCACTAGGTTATGGCGGCTCAGTGGGAGCATTAAAATCAATGGGTGCTATTGAGATGGGATTGTCAGAGGAGGAACTTCTAGAACTGGTATCAGCATGGAGAGCCTCTAATCCTTGTATTGTAAAGTTTTGGTGGGAGATTGATCGTGCGGTAAAAAAGGCCATTAAAGAAAAAACAACCGTATCTGCTTATGGGGTTCACATTTCCTGTAGGAGTGGAATGCTGTTTATTACATTGCCTTCGGGAAGAGTATTGTCTTATGTAAAACCTTGCATTGGAGAGAACCAATTTGGCGGAGAATCCGTGACCTATGAAGGCATTGGAGCAACGAAAAAGTGGGAACGTTTGGAAAGCTATGGTCCGAAATTTGTAGAAAATATCGTGCAGGCAACTTCTCGTGATATTTTGATGTATGCGATGAAGACATTAAGATACTGCAGCATTGTGGCGCATGTTCATGATGAGGTAATTATAGAAGCAGATCCACGTATCAGTCTTGAAACAGTATGTGAGCAGATGGCGAGAGTGCCGGAATGGGCGGAAGGACTCTTGCTTCGTGCAGATGGTTATACCTGTGATTTTTACAAAAAAGATTAAAAGCGTCCTTTTACACCTTTTGCCGAGGCTACCTGGTAGGAGGTGTTTTCTTTATGACGAATGAACAAAAGCTTCGGATAGCTGTATACCGCAAGGCAGGAATGGGTTATAAGCAGATTGCAAAGGAAATGGATTTGTCCGCAAATAGTGTGAAATCTTATTGCAGAAGAAATGGTCTGAGCAATGAAGCCTTAGAACAGTGTTTATCAGAGTCGGCTTGCGAGAACTGCGGCAAAAGCATTGAACAGAAAAAAGGAAAGAAGCATAAACGATTCTGTTCTGATAAATGCAGAAATCAGTGGTGGAATTCCCATCTGGATCAGGTGAAGCGAAAGGCGGTTTATGAGTATAGCTGTCCAGCCTGTGGCAAGTCTTTTTCGGTGTATGGAAATGCAAAAAGGAAGTATTGCAGCCATGCCTGTTATGTAATGGGCAGGTTTGGAACTCTGGCAAAAGAATAAGAAATTTATGGCAGAAAGTAGTTGCAATTTCTCTGACTTTACGGGAATATACGACTACCTAAAAATACGTGGAGGTGTAGGAAATGGAGATGCTGGCATTAAATGAAAAATACATGTTATCGATTAACGAAGCAGGAGCCTATTTTAATATCGGGGTGAAAAAGATGCGCCGATTGGCAGAAGATAATCTGGGAGCATTTGCTGTGTACAGTGGAAATCGATATCTGATCATACGTACAAAGTTTGAGGAATTTCTGCAGAATAATCCTATGATATAAATGCATTTATTCTGCCGAAAGTAGTTGCTATTTATGCGTTTTAGAGTGATATATGTTACTACCAAAACGAAGAAGGAGGAAAAAACGATGAGCAAACCATCATTAGAAGATAAGGATTTTCTTACCGTCATCGAAACGGCAGAATATTTTGGACTTAGCAGAAGAAAGTTGTTCCGGCTGGCGGAGGAGAAGAACCTGCCTTTTATGGCAATGTACGGAACTCGCAAGTTAATTATTAAAGACGAGTTTATCAAATACCTGAAGAAACCGGGAGTAAAGGAGGGGTTAGCAAATGGCAAGCCAAGGACAAAGAAGAGACTCGAAGCATAGGATTTTACACACCGGAGAATCCATCAGGGCGAATGGAAAATACCAGTACAAATACATGGTGGACGGGAAACCGAAGTTCATTTACAGTTGGAGACTTGTTCCGACAGATCCGCAGCCGGTAGGAAAGCAGCCGTGCCTTTCGCTTAGAGAATTGGAGAAGATGGTACAGCAGGATTTGGATTCCAAACTGGATCCAATGGGAAAAAAGATGACGGTCAATGAACTGATTGACCGTTATCTGCAGACGAGAACTGGTGTGAAGCCGAATACCCTTATCAATTACAAATTCGTAAAGAATCTGATGGAAAAAGAGGATTTGGGGAGCAAGAAAATTTCGGAAGTAAAGACATCGGATGCAAAATTATTTCTTATTAAACTGCAGCAGGATGGAAAAGGCTCTAGCACTATCAAAACGGTACGTGGTGTTCTTAGACCTGCATTCCAGATGGCGATGGATGATGATATTATCGTTAAAAATCCTTTCGCATTCCAACTTGCCGGTGTGGTGGTAAATACGGAGCACACCAGAGAGGCAATCACAAAGGATCAGATGAGAAAGTTCCTTAAGTTCGTTCATGACGATAATGTGTACTGCAAGTATTACGAGGTGTTTTACATTTTATTTCATACAGGTCTTCGAATTTCGGAATTTTGCGGACTTACCATTAAGGATATTGATCTAAAGAACCGCATCATCAACATCGATCATCAGCTTCAGAGAATTGGCAGCATGGAGTACCATATCGAATCTACAAAAACAAATGCCGGTACAAGAAAGCTCCCAATGACGGAGGACGTGTTCCGAATGTTTCAGGCAATTGTGGAAGACAGACCAACGGATCTTCCGGAGATTATGGTGGATGGTTATGTGGGATTCCTTTTCAGAGATAAGAATGGAATGCCGGAAGTAGCACTTCATTGGGAACATCGGCTTAAGAATGCGGTGAACCGATACAACAGCATTTTTAGGGTGCAGCTTCCGAAGATTACGCCGCATATTTGCAGGCACACCTACTGTAGCAACCAGGCGAAAGCCGGAATGAATCCAAAGACACTGCAGTATCTGATGGGTCATTCCGACATTGGGGTGACGATGAATACCTATACGCATCTTGGCCTCGACGATGCCAAGAACGAGATGATCCGCATGGAGGAACTGGAGCAGGCGAGAAAAGAAGTGGATAAGACAGATGGCGAGAAGCCGATGAAACAGAATATGTTCAAAGTAGTATAGAGAAATAGAAGGATTCCCAGGTGAAGTCAAGAGTGGCTTGCCTGGGATTTTTTCGTTGATGGGATAAGAGATCAGGATTATAATTGGAAATGAATGAAAATAGATTTTTCAGGGGTTTTGAAAAAATAGTTGACAAATGAAAATTATGTGTTATCCTGTAATGTTCCTGTTAATCAAGTATCCATTAGGAGGGAATGCTATGAACAACATCACAAACATCACGACTAACAAAACACTTCAGAGAAACTTGGCCACTTTGCTTTGCAAATTAGATGGCGGGGATATAACTAAGATTATTATTTCCTTACTTATAACCGGCACAGTTTGTTATGTGTGTCAGAACAATGGCGAGATGGAAATTACTCATGGCGACACAAAAGTTGTTGTTAAGAGTAATTTGCCAAAGGCGGCCTAGGCCGTCTGCTTTTTAAGGAGGTACGTTATGGGAAAAGAGTATCTGTATGAGTTCGCTGAAAATGCTTTGAAAGAAGCATTGGTGGATGTGACAAATAAAATATCCGAAGGATATAAAGTTTATGGCATGGAGCCAATGTTCCGCGTTGCTAATCAAAACCTAAGAATTTTAAAGAGCGTGGAAGGCTTTACAAGTAAGGCTGTTACAAATGTTGTAACAGATTTATTGATACATATATTAGAAGAAAATTCTATCGAAATAGATGAGAACAAATCAAACGTTGTAGATTTTTGCATATCTAGGAATTCTCAGTGTATGGGATATATCGTAACAGATAGAGAGAACTGGTTTGTAAATGCCGAGAAGGCTAAAACAGATGGTATAGATAAAGTGGTTTATATTGTTCTTCAGAATAAGACTAATGGGACGGTAAGATTTTGCGAACCTAGAAGCAAAAAGTTTATGGAGAGTGGCTGCTATAGATATGTAAATAACATTTTGTTAGAAGACTTTTTAGAAGAATTAGGTGTGGATGAATTTGAATCGTTTAAGAAGATAGCTCAGATTTACAGCGATGCCGCAGAGGAGATTGTGGGTATAAATACAGCAATCGTTCCAACAGATGAGGCGCTTGATGGTTGCAGAGAGACAATAAAGGCTGAATTTGTTAAGGAAGAATACTTAGCTGCTTTAAATAATACTTTTACTGATACTGAACTAAATGCAATAAAAAAGGTTGCTGGCACTAATATTGATGTATTGGTAGGGTATGAAGATTTCGCTAAGAGTTTTTTGAGCTCTGAATGGTATTACAATTTACAGAAGCAAACAGATAGAGGCTTGGATCAGACTGCCATTGTAGCTGGCTACCTTAAGTCAGTAGAGCAGTTTATCTATGCATTAATTGTTGCTCATGCAAACAGAGGTTGGAAAATTTTTGTCGAGCATAAAAGGTACACAGACGCTAATGGTAATAAGAGAAAGTATCCGTTTGACGCCAATTACAAAAATACTTATAATTTGACTTTGGGTGCGCTTAATGCCTATATGAAAGAGCCAAGAAATAAGTTCTTTTCTAACTATGACAGTATTCAGACTAAAATCATGGATTTCTTAGAGAAGTATTGCATGCATACCAGAAATGGATATTTGCACAAGGATAACATTTATACTTGGGCTGAGATAAACGAAATCCGTAACCAGACTTACTGTGTATATTATCTTTTGTTAGGATATTTATACATTAATAATGATATGCGTACAAGTTTGAAGAAACGAGCTGTAGCGTCAAAGGCTAAGGATACGGATGGATTAGAATATAAGAAATTTAGCGAATGGATAACAAGCCTTATGAAGTATGATGACGATATTGGCTGTAAGATTATCTATTTCAAATTGCAGGAAGATAAGTACACAAAGTTTCATAAACTTGAGATAGCGGGTATGGATGCATATAGCGAAGGTAGGAACCTGTTTGACGAGAATGACGACAGGACAGTACCTAAGATTATAAGAAGGTTCATCTATACGCCTTTTATATGGAAGTCATTCACGGAAGGTGATGCGTTAAGAGACGAGGTAGCTCATGCGATTGAAAAATATCTTATCGAGGGTGAGTTTGCTAAATCACTGAAAAATTATCAGGCCATTGTTGTGGGAGATTTCAATAATGCAGACATGATTTATACGAGATGTTAAATTGATGCAATTTGAAATACATTGTAGATAACAAAATGATGGAATAAACAGCGATGCAACTTTCAGTTCTACGGAGTGCTGGCCTTTAAATGAGTCATATAGCTGTTCAAATTTGCAATAAATGATCAAGTCATGATATGCTGGAACGAACCTTGTAGTGATTACCTTTGAAAATGCACCCCCTAACCCTTACAATCGTTAAAAGGTTCAAAAATCCGAGTAGTCTGCACCCCCTTAACTGACTACCAATTGACTACTATCGACTACTACACTAGGCTGTAGATTGCCACATTTTGCGTGTTTTCCAGAAAACTGCACAGAAGTGTGTAATCCGGAAAATCTTAAAAAAGTCCGCAAAACTGGGCAAAACGAGACATTTCAGGAGGAAAAATACAATGATTAAGATACTTTTCGTTTGCCACGGCAATATCTGCACACTGTTCTAAAAAGCCTTGAAAATCAAGGGATTCCAAGGGTTTTTTAACGGATATTGTGCCAATTTTGTGCCACCCGTTAAGCTGTGATATAGTGAGTGATTTTAATAGCGGAATATTCTCTTTTCCTTCTACATGAGAATTTGATACGGATAATTCTACATTAAATTGTTGCATAGCTTCCCGATGCAATAGAATCTCTTGCGCCTTTGTTGCACTTGCAAGTTCTTGTGTGAGCCAATCGGCAGCAGTCTGAGCATTTTCGCCAGTAATTATGATTTCGCCAAAGTTTGGACTCTTAATTTGTATCATAAAATCCCCCTTATCTTCTATAATCTTTCTTTTTTAGTTCTTCCCATTGGTTCATCCGGCGTTGGAAGTCAGCACAGCGTTTGGCTGACTCAACACGATCATTTTTTATATCTTGCCTGATTTTAACTTCTTCGGAAACTCCGCAAATTAAAGTAAACAATAAACCAAACATATGATGCTCCTTTCTGTTGCTGGTTGATTGTTGATAGCTTCAGAATAACATCAAATTTACAAAAAATCCACTTTTGTTTTTATGAAATCTGATAAATCTGTAATAAGCAAGTATTGCCTGTTACAGAAGAAATCCAGTTTTGCGCCCCTTTATGATGATAGGAAGTCTGTTAACAAGTCAATTTAATTATTTTTTCTTTCTGAAATTAGCTACTATTGCTTAAAGTAGTGATTTCTGGGATTTGCCAGCTATTATGAATAAGGAGTACATGTGGACAGATCAATTAAATAAATGGCTATCGCTATAATAGGCTACAGTAGCCATTTACCGAGAGTTCTGACATTCGCACGCTATTATGAAATATGGATGTATGTCCACAGGTCAATTAGATAAATGTATGCCAGTGCAATAAGCTACTATAGCCGTTTAGCAACAGTTTTCCAGTTTGCCAGCTATTATGAAATAGAGAATACTTAGACAGACGCTTTTGCTTTTCTTGAATTGCGGTATTTCGCTATTATTGCTTAAAGTAGCGAGTTATGGGGGTTGGTAAGCTATTATGAAATAGAGGAAGAAAATTAGACACTTGTTTTTTATTAAATATAGGTTGCTGTAATTAGCTACCTGTGCTTTAAACGGGGCATCATGCAATTTGCACCCCTTTATGAATATAGAGAATGTAACGGTAACAATTAAACAAATAAAATCTTCGGTAATTGGCTATTATGGCGGTTTAGCTGAGATTATGTAAATGCGCACGCTATTGTGGAAAAGGAAGATAGAACGTTGATACAAGTTAGTGAATCATCAGTAATTTGTACCAACGCTTTATGTCGTTGGAAAATATTTTCTTCTTCATTTTGCGTAAATATAAATTCAAGTGAATGAGTTAATCGTTCACTTGAACTTACGTTTAGGCATTATATATTCCGTGGGCGGTGGGAAACTGCTGCCCTACAAAAAAAATTTTACGACAAAATCTATCGAATAATTCGACAAATTTTATATATCAATCAATACAGGAGGAAGCAGCATGGAACAAGAAAAATCATTAGACATCAGAGAGATTACAAAAGCATTTTTGGATGTAAACAGATGGAGCATTTCAGACATGGCATTTTTGACGAATATTCCACGATCCACACTGTCTGAATGGCTCTCAGACAAGCGAGAATTAAGCACACGACATATGCGTTGCGTCCGGGATTTCTTAGGTGGAAACTATGTTAAAGACGCTTCAGCGGTATGCAGCGATTTACTTATTAAAAAGGGAGCGGACAATGAAGATTGAACTAACAGAAGAGGAAGTTAAGCGGTTAATTTCCTTATTAAAAGGGATTTACGATAGATCAACAGATTTATATGAATTGTCGGTAATAAAGAAGATTCTGCAAAAACTGGGTAATGACGTAAATGATTGGACTCCCGATTATGCGGATCTATGACTTGACAAATTTGGAAATCGTGATATGATGCAGGAAAGAAAAGTAAATATTCGTGACTTGATATGAAAGTCATTTGCAGCATTCAATTTTTGGAAGTGTACAATAGCACTTCTGATTTTTGGGTGCTTTTTTATTGCACAAAATTAGAATAAATGAGGTACAGACGAATGAAACAGAATGAAAAAAATACTTGTTATACGATTTATAGCCAAAAGTTAATGGCTACATTGGTATTAAAAGGCTTCGTCCTTGTAGAAATGCGACCAGACAGAAAAGGAAACGGCAGAAATGTATTCTTCTTTAAAGATTCGCCAGAAATCCGTGAAGCTGTCAAAGAATATCAAGAGCGCAAAAATAAATAGGAGGACGGGAGCAAATGAAAGGATCAAAATATATTTCTGAAATAATTTCAGAGAAAGAAATTAAAACATGGGAAAATCAGAACATTCTTATAACCGCACCAACTGGTGCTGGAAAATCTTACTTTATCAAAAATAAACTGTATGATTATGCTGTGGCAAATAATAAGAAGATTCTTTATCTGCTGCCACGACTTGACACAGTTCTGCAGTTCCGGGACGAGATACAGAGAGATAGGAAAAACGATGTAATTACAATCAAATCTTATCAGGAAATTGAAAAACGGGAATTAAAGAAAGTTGAAACCGATTTAAGCAACTATGATTATATTGTGGTAGACGAGTGCCATTACTTTCTGAGTGATTCTAAATTCAATTTTTGCACGGATATCAGTTTTAGTGCAATTCTGAAAATCCAGAATATTACAAGAATTTTTATCACGGCAACTTCAGATAAAATTAGAAAATATATTACGGAAGAGCAGAAGATTGATTTAAAAGAATACAAAATTGACGGGGAAAATCATATCAGTACCTTGTATTTTTACAAAGATGATTCAGCGGTAAATGAGTTGATGCAGTATGCAGTTCATAGCCGGAACAAAGCAGTATTTTTTATTAACGATGTGCGGAAAGCATACAGACTGTATAAGAAGTATAAAGATTATGCAATATTCAATTGTAGCCGTTACAACAACCAGTATAAAAGGCACAGATGTGATTCTGAAATGTCAGATCTCATTAAAAATGAAAGATTTGACAAGCTCATACTGATTACGACATCTGCATTGGAGGTCGGCTTCAATATCCTTGATACCGATATTCACAATATTGTGATAGACGGCATTGACGATATTGACAGCATTATTCAGTGCATCGGTCGAAAGAGGGTAAAAAATACTAATGATACAGTAGCCGTATATATTAAAGAATATAGCACACATTCATTAACTGTCAGGGTAAATAACATGAATCGCAATATCAGAATGGCGAATTACTTTGTGAATCATACATATGCAGAAGTATTAGAAGCGTTTCCACGAAAAGTCGATAAAAGCAACATCATTTATGATTATATTGACTCTGATGGGAGCATTCAGAAAGCTATAAATCAGCTTATGCTGTTTGAGACAAAAAGCCGGATTGAAGAATTTACGGCAATTAAGGCGATAAAACCGCATGGATTTGCTGAATACGTAACCGCAAAACTGGGATTAACAGGTTACGAATTATATGATTCGGGCGAAAAGAATAATGATTTACGCATGTATCTTGATTCAATGGTAGGCGTAGTTATGCTGGAACACTCAGACAGGATGCAATTCGTGAATAATCTAAAAATCAAGAGAAAAAGCAAGCCAGTAAAATCCGCAAAGGCTTTAAATGCACTGTTTGAAAGCGAATACAATCTTGAATACCGAATCAGAGTCTTTGAGACAACACGAAGATTCAAGAATGCGGATGGTACACAGGTAAAGAAAAAATATAAGAATGCATGGAAAGTTGAGAGAATATAATCTGACCCCCCTTTTTGGGAAAATAATGGTTATATACATTAAATGCTCAAAAAAGGGGGTCAAAAAATAACTGTATGTAAATATATAGGACTATCGAAGATAGGACTATAAAGGACAGCATGAATGCTGTCTGCTACTTCATTACATTCAGTAGCATTATACCGACCAAAAGAAAAAAGATAGAACTATATATGGAGGAAAATCAGAATTACCTACATTATATAGATGTTTTAAAACTACCACAACATATATATTCATTCTTTTTTGTTTGGTTGGGGCGCAAGCTGAAAGGAGAAAAGATGGAACAAAGCAAAGATTGGAAAGCCTTTGAAAAGGCGGTAAATGAACAAGATACAGAGAAATTCTACAATTTAATGCGGTACTGGCGCAGAATTGGAGAGGAATTTGCCTATAACGATACATACACAGAAATTCATTTGCTTCGGGAAATGCCGTATCGTGATATTCACGCAGAAAGTGCTGAATTTCTCAAGATTTTAGCGGAATTGAAAATTGAATATGATGATTCCGATATATATGGAAAAGCCGGAGAAATGCTTATACAGGCTATTGCAGACGGGGACGAAAGCAAGATTAAACAGTTAAGTAGATTTATTTATCTACTGGGCGTTAGGGAATCAACTAAACGTATCACAGAGCGTGTAGATGAGTGTTTGAATGTGATTCATGAAAAATATGGGGATTCGCTTACCGAAGTTGTTGAACTACAAGAAAAATTAGGATTTATACCTATGAAGGAGAATGAAGGAAATGAAAAATAAAGCGTTTGAAGGATTTTTGTTTAAACTTACACATCCCGTATCATACGATTTTACAGTAGAGGAACGGGAACTGATTGCCGAAAATGTGGCAGTAAAAACCAAAATTGCAACAGGAGCAGACATTGATATAGCGGACGTGAGACACCTTATTAACGATGGCAGCAGTGATCTTGATTACTATAAAACAGTTGGAAAGATTGCAACAGCATGGGAAGATGTCGGTTTTGCGACTGAAATGCATAAAATGTTTGCTGTAATCGGAGAATATCACAGATTAAAAAGAGATTCTGAAAGTCTGAGAGTTTTTGCGGAGAAAGATAGAAACGAATTTGGAAAGCGGAAGTAATTGAGTGAATTTTGCACTCTTTTCTGCTTTTGGTTGGGAAAGGAGAACATATGAAAGGTATAACAAAAGATGATATAGTTCAGGATTTTGCAGTCTTACACGGTATCAATCAAGAGACTGCAAGATTATATTTTGATTCATTTGCGACATTGATTGCAGAAGGATTAAACACAAATGGAAAAGTACACATAAAATACTTGGGCACATTTCAGAAGAAAACAGTCCCGGCTAAAAAGTTGTACAACTTTCATACAAAAGAGCCGGTAGATGTGCCGGAACACGGCGGTATTAGATTTATACCGTCTGAATCATTGAGGAAGGATGTTTATTAGATGGAAAATAAAATATTAGAGATTTGCCAGGATATTACCGGCAGACGAAAATTGAAGATTGTTCTTCATGAGATTTACCCAGACGAAAATCATTGGAATATTAACGGAATTACTTACCTTGAACAATATACAAGAGATAATGCAGATACCGTAAAAGGAATGCCGTTATGTGCTGAGTTTTTGGATGCAAGCAAAGAAATTCCTTACGGACATGGTGTTACTGGAACATTGAACAATTTGCCTGTATTTGAGGATTCTGTGCAAGTTGGATCATTTGATGATTGGACGATTGAAGATGTTACGATTGACGGAGTAGTACATAGGTGCTTATGTGGTGTCGGCTATATCAACGAAAGCAGATATCCTAAGTTCTGTGAATGGATTGACCGACAGATATCAGAGGGAAATAAAGTATTTGGAAGTGTCGAACTTGTTGGTACGCCGGAGAATGACGGAGAAATCATATACCGTGACGGTTGGAAGCAAACGGGGCGTATTCCTACTATTTATGACTATAGTGGTTTTTGCATTATCACAATCAAACCGGCAGACGATACAGCTATGCTGTTAGAATTTGACAGAGCAAATCATGAAAAAATTGGAACGCCGGAAAATGAGTTTGATTTTGTGTTTGGTGCAGCAACAAATACAGCACAGAAGAATACAGAATATGACAATGTTTTTCTTGATTTATTGGGAGAAAGGAATACAGTCGATGAAAGTGAATTCGACAATATTTTTGGGGATGAATCCAAAACAGAAAAACAGGTAGAAACAGAATTTGATGATATTTTAGAATTTTAAAGGAGAAAGACGAAATGGATAGATATATGAGTATAAATGTGGATGTAACAGGGATTCACGATTTAAGTAAAGAGAAGATGGATACAGAAGAATTGAGAAGAATGACATCTGAGGAATATGTCTTAAATAAAATCGGACAAGTAGAATATGAAGAAGAAAAGGAGAGCGAATAATATGGCTAATATTGTAAATACAACAGGAGAATATCTGGATCGCCAGAGAGTAGAAATTGAGAATCTAATGCCGTGGGAGGTCGGATTTCCGGCTCGTGCCGATCACTTAATGATGACGCAAGGCGGTTATTGCGTGGATGGCGGTAAATATATTTACTTACCTGAGAAAGATGAATATCAATATAAGAAGGGTAAATTTAAGATTACGGTCGAAGAATTGATTCAGCAAATAAGTTCTGGAAATCGAGGATTCGTAGGAACAGACGGAGAAGGAAAGCACGCTTGCTTCCGAATCAATGATTTAGAGCTTTATAAGACGGTCTTTGATTTAGCGGATGCAAAAGAACTTCCTGTACAGCTTACACAAGAAGCGATTGAAAATTTGTTTAAAATCACAACAGCAAAGAAGTTCCGTGAAGAACTTGAAAAATTGGTTGTTACTGATTCCGAGAAAAAGGCTTTTGCATATTTCACAGTATATCATCCGAAATTGAAAGAGCTTCCGTTTGTAATTCTGAAAAGTATAGAAAACTACACAGGAATAAGCATCTATGATGTAGATTAGTCTGAATAATGAAAGAATAAGGAAAAAAAGCACTCAAAAAGTTCAGCAAGTGCAAAAAAGTTCAAAAAGTTCTAGTGCCTATATAGCACATGAACAACGAAAAATATTATGAATTTCTGTCCGAAAAGGACATTAGAGCTATCGGCGGTCGTATATCCGCAGATGAAGAATTTAAGGCAGTGCCAGCGGTCAAAGGCTGGTTCATATCGTCCGAAGGACGCTTAATTAGTAAGCGTAAAGGCGGTAATGTAAAACTTGTGAAGACTTACTTCACGGGTGGATATGAGCATGTAACTACAAGAGTGAATGATCGCACAGGAAGATTTTTTACCATTCATCAACTTGTAGCGCAAGCCTTTTTAACAGTCCCGGAGTGGATTAAGCCGGGAGATATTATAGAAATACATCATTTGATCCGTGTTAATCGCAAAAAGCGAATTACCGGAAGTCATGCAGCGAGAAACTTATCGTACATGCCGAAAACCATACATAAGACAGTGGATGTCATTTCAAAAATTGAAGTAATGGAGAGTGGTATTTATCGGCAATATGATTTTGTAGAAGCTGCAGAACACATGGGGATTTCCCCATACAACCTTGCTGAGATCGTGCGACAAGAGCCGACCAGCAAAGAAGAAAACTGGACATATTATCAATGTGCCGTAAACGCCGATGGTGTGGCGGTAGATGTGGACTTTCGTATGATCCGCACCAAAGATATTTAATCATTGTTTTCCCGTATCAATTCCGGGAATTTTAACATTGATTCCAACATTAAATTTCATTCAATAACCTTGTGGGAGTAGTGACCGTGTGTTGCTGCTCCCATTTTTTTACGCAAATTTAAGCAGTCAATTTGATATTATTTTTAGGATTCCCATAATGGGAAAGCTGAGAAAATAGAAAAAGAGTCCATAATGGGCTTCTGGTTATGGGAAATAGGGTGGAAATCCACAATTTTCTCTTTTTTGTATACGTGTTTTTTCATCGAACTTTTCCGCACCGAACACACCTAAAACCGCACCTTTTTTATGAAAACGGTCATAAAATGGACAGCGTGTCGAACTCAGTTTTAGGCATAAAAAAGACAGCGGATTTTTGCGCCACTGTCTTAAAGTAATCAGTACATTATTATTGCATGTTAAGTTTTGCCGGAAGTTCATCGGGTGTAACTTGATGATTTTTGTCTGAAAGTGCTTCACAAAGACGATCAGCGTTGTCCCATGTATTCGGTATAACTTCCATTACATCATTCGGTTGGCAGTCTAACCAAGTACAGAGAGCTTCTATAGATTTGCTGTCAACAGACGTTTCACGGGTACGTTTTTCGTATTTGGCTGGTTTTGTGCCCGGAATTTTATAATTATATTCCTCAAGAATACCAGTACCAAGTTTTAATTTACGCAAAGTTTCCTGTCCTATAATATTATCATTTCTGATATGGGATGTATTTTTTCCTTTTGCTTTCATCAATTCAAACAATTTTTTGTAACTAATCATAGTAGAATCTCCTTTTTACACTAGTATTATAGCATTTTAGGGGGATTATAAGCAAGCTCATTTATTAACGTGTGTTTAAGCATTAACGAAAAAGGGGTAGCAATTAAGCCACCCCGGTATGAGCTTTAGAATGAATGTTATGAAAAATAATCAACGATCGCCCGGACTTCATCGGGATAAATCTTAAATTCTTCAACGGTATCTTCTTCGCCGTTTTTATACATTTTCATAAATATTTTTTTAACTTCTGCAAGCGGATCAAATACCCACAGAATATAGTCTGTATTTTCGGGCATCGTTTCAAAATACCGATTTACTTTAATTCCAACACAGTCCAGACCGTCTAAAATATCATCCGGCTGTACTTCTGCCAGAATATCACGGATGTTAGTGGTTGTGGTACAGTATGTTCCATTTTTTCTATAAAATAAAAATTGCATGTCGTTCTCCTTCTCCCCGTATAAAACGCCGTTAGGTCAGCAATGGTGTTATTTTTTCGGCAGCAGAGCCGAATATTTAAGCGACAAAGGTAACTTTTGTAAATTTTCCATTATTCATTTTAGGATAAATCTGTTTCCTGTTGCGGTTGTGATCTCAACGCCGATTCCCTTATATTTTTTTACTTTTGCTAACATTTCTACTTTTGTCATTGCTTTTTCCTTCCTTTTACAAGATTGCTGATAGTGCGATTACCTGGGCTTTTGATAAATGGTCAATCACTGTGTTCCCTTCTTTGTCTGCCAGTTCGTATTGAGCTGGAATAGTTCCGAAAAATCCGTCAAACTGATTTGATAAGTAATAACCTTTTTCATATAACTTTCTTTCCGCTTCTTTCATTTGGTAGCCTCCTGTATGTTTTTTATCTGTGATTTGCTTTGTTGAGATAATTATACACAAGTATTAGTGCAATTACAATTGACAGATCAACCAGAAATTGCAGAAAATTAAACACTAATATTTGTGCAAAAACACGATTGACTTAAACACAAGTATTAGTGTAAAATGCAATCAAGATAAATAAACAAAAGGAGGAAAAACACATGACATACTTCACGGATATTCATTCATTAGAAGAACTGAGGAAGGAATATAAGCGACTTGTAAAAGCAAATCATCCAGATAACGGCGGTTCTGAGGATGCTATAAAAGTTATCAATGTAGAATATGAAATAACCTTTAAGGTATTAGCAAAAGCAGATACATCCAATGCTAGAAAATACGATATGGCAGCAGATGAACAGATTCGGGACATTATCAATATAATTATAAATTTTGATATCAATATTGAAATATGCGGATCGTGGATCTGGGTATCTGGCAACACATACGACTGCAAGAGCGACCTTAAAGCAAATGGTTTTCATTGGGCTTCAAAGAAAAAAATGTGGTATTGGCATGATCCCGAAGAAACAACAAGAAGTAATGGAAAAACCACGATGGACGATATCCGTAATAAATATGGATCAGAAACCGTTAAGAAGACAGTAACAAAGATGTGTATAAGCGCATGAAGATTTAAGGGGCACAAAGCCCCTTTTATCTATATAACAATTAAATAGCAGGAAAGGGAGTGTAACAGATGAGATACATCATTTATCACAGCAATGACAAAGTGAGCAGGGCAGACGGAAGAAAGGAACTACTTAAACAGATATCCTTATTAAAGAGAGAAGACATTGAAGACATCAGAAAGATATACAAGTCAGGAGTTAGTGACTCTGTAGTTGATTTATATCGCCAGTATATGAGACAATGAAAGTACCAAAATAACGGTTGATTTAAAAGTACCAAATATTCAAATAAGCACAAGGCAAAAAGCTAAAAAATGGATGTGCGGAATGTATCAAAATAACGGAACGCTTAATGTGGTACAGTCTACCGACCAAAAAGGAAAGGAAAAAGACATGAAAAAGAAAATGATAATCGGTTATTGCAGGATTTCAACAGCACGCCAGAACATAGACAGACAGGAAAGAAATATTCTTGCACGCTACCCGGATGCAAAAATCTACAAAGAAGTTTATACCGGGACAAAACTTGACGGGCGAAAGGCTTGGAACACCGTTTATAAACTTGCAAAGTCAGAAGCAGACAAGCAAGATATAACGATTGTGTTTGATTCTGTCTCACGAATGAGCAGAGATGCGGAAGAAGGATTTAAACTATACAAGGATCTGTATAGTAGCGGAATTCGTTTAGTATTCATCAAAGAACCACACATAAACACGGATACATACAAAGAACAGTTAAACAAGCACATAAAGTTAGATACAAGCACAAGCGATGAAGCAGAAGCCAAGTTAATAAACAGCATAGCGGACGCACTTAATACTTATATGATGGATTTGGCGAAAAAACAAATAAAGTTAGCTTTTGAACAGTCTGAAAAGGAAGTTGCAGACCTTAGAAAGAGAACGTCCGAAGGACTCTTGACCGCCAAATTAAACGGAAAACAGGTCGGACGGGTTGAAGGTCGCAAATATGAATCTAAAAAGGCAAAGACAGCGAAAGAACGGATCATAAAGATAAGTAAAACTTTTGAGGGCAATCTTGCGGATGCTGAATGTATTGAAATGCTGCAGATTAGCCGGAATTCTTTTTATAAGTATAAGGCAGAGATTAGGGAAGAAATGGCACAATAAAAGCAGAAATATTTTAAACCGGGGGCAAAAATCCCCGGTTCTTTTTATGTTGGTTGTTCTTATCTGCAAGAGCAAACATTTTATTCTTACAGAAGGACAGGGGGGTATGTTTACATTTTCTCAGCGATCCGGCTGGTTTTCATTCCGCTTCGAGGTCTATCTCAGTCTACTCCCACATATTCTTACATCGAGCATTATTTCCCAGGCTTCCATTTATTTCCGCAGTTTCCGCAGATGTTCATTACTTTATTGCTGCCGAGAAAACCGAGCATAATGGAATATCCACGGGTGGTTGTTGTCACGGATGTAGAGCCACATTTAGGGCATTTAAGGACATTTTTGCTTGTTGGTTGTATAGAATCTATGCGCCCATTTCCAACTCTTTTATATGATCCGTCAAATTCTTTTGGCACTGCATGAGTTTCTAATATAATATTTAGAAGTTGTTCTGCAGCATATATAGAGATAGTTTGGCACTGACCAAAAATCCAACCTTTTAATTTCTTCTGTTCATCAGGAGTCATTGTTGGGTAATCGTCAATCTTATTTAATGCTTCACGAAGATCACGGGGGATACCGTCAATCAGACAGAATCCGTCTGGTACGTCTTCAACTGTTGGTAATGGAAAACCGCAATGTATACACTGTTTTGATTTATCAGATATTTCTTTTCCGCATTCCGGGCATTTTATTAAAGCCATACTAATCTCCTTTATAAAAATCTGTGACCGTAGTTCTTATCTAAATTATACTCCATATATTAAGCATAGTCAACGTGTTAAGTATGGTAATCTACTAAAAAGAGGTAGATGGCATGATATCATATGATCCGTTTTTTCAGACGCTTTTAAAGAAGAATATTACAGAATATCATTTGATTTACAAAGAGGGTATATCGGCAAACACCATTCATCGCATGAAAAAAGGTCTTCCGATTACTACAAAAACATTAGATGCATTGTGTTTTATCCTGGACTGTGAAGTACAGGATATCATAGAACATGATAAAAGCGAATAATTATGAAGCTGGCACGAATGATGCCAGTTTTTTTGCGCTTAGAGGGGGAAAATGTTAATAAGAAAAAAATATACAATTATGCTAAAAAAATTACTATGTAATAAAAAGCACTGAAGAAAACAAATGTCCAGATTGTAGCCGGTTAATGACTGTAATTGGAAGCAGGAAGCGAACAGTTAAAGACATTTCGGGAGAACAGTATGTGTTTAGCTTACGCCGGATGAGATGTGAAACGTGTAATATAATACACACAGAAATCCCGGATTGTATCATTCCACATAAGCAATATTCAAAGAATGCAATAGATACGGCTATAAAAGGGCAGTGTGACTATTACACGATGGAAAATAGCACAGTTTTTCGTTGGAAGAAGCAAAACATACCCGACTTGCAATGACAAAGTGATATCCGGCTGATAGGATATAAAGCCGGAGGTGCGTGATGAAACGAAAAAAATCTTTCCTTATTATATGTCTATTGTTACTTTTGCTTGTGGGCTTTATCATAGTATTCTTATTTAAAGGGACAGGAAATAATATACTGCTGCCAAAAGATAATAGTGCCGAGGAATGGAATGGCGATCAAAAATTACCGTCCGGGGAAAAGTCGGATGAAAAAACTATCAAAATTCCTGGCATATCCTCTCTTGTTTTCATAGCAAATCAGAAGGAGCAGAAAGTTAATTTTTACAATCCCAAAGAGAATACATGCCTTTTTCGTATGACACTATATATAGAAGAAAGTCAATATTGGCAATCTGGATATATTGATCCGGGGAAAATGACAAATGAGATGGGGGCAGTGGGTACGGCTCATTTATATAGCAATGATAGTAATGCGGTTGCTACATTTATGTCTGGACAAGTTGAGTCAAGTAATGTGATGTACAATATGTTTGATGGACTCTCAGCAGGTCATTACACAGGTACAGCAACTTTTACAATAAGGCTTGAATCAACCAAATAATTAAAGAAAACAAGAGAGGGAAAGGCGTGCCGATTGGTGCGCCTTTTTGAATATTACTTAAAAAATATACAAAAAACACCATAAAATTTTATTTTTATTTGTTGAGTGTGACATTGTTGACTTTTTGGGAAAACGTGATAATATAACAGAAAATAAGAAGATATATGTTGCTTTGAACCTTTGAATTGAGTGGAAGAGCAATTTCAGCAATCTATTAAAAAAACGAACTTCACACAACTTTTTGAGTTGAGAATTTCGGATTTAATAGGTTGCTTTTTTATTGCGAAAAGACAGCCTGAAAGGAAAAGGTACAAAAATGGAAGCAAGAATGGAAATACCAATTTGGGAAAAATATACATTATCAGTTGAAGAGGCAGCAGCATATTTCAGAATCGGAGAAAACAAGCTAAGAAATTTAATCCTAAGAAACAAAAATGCAAAATATCTCCTTTGGAACGGTAACAGAGTCCAAATCAAAAGGAATTTATTTGAGCGGTTCATTGACGAAACGGACACGATTTAGGTTATGGACTGAAGAAAAAAGCCGTGATATACTAACACTATCATCACTATATCACGGCTCTTAGGAGAAAGGAGATAAAAAATGAGCGAAAAGAGACGTGATAATAAAGGAAGAATTCTACACGATGGAGAACGACAGGAAAAAGATGGAAGTTATACATATAGGTACACCGATTGTTACCAGAAAAGGCATAAAATTTCAAGTTGGAGATTAACTGACTCCGATGTAACGCCACCGGGCAAGAAGTTCAAAAAGTCATTGAGAGAGCAAGAAAGAGAGATTCAAGTCTTGATTGCAAAAGGTATTTATAATGATGGGACGAATGTAAGAGAATTGGTTGACAGATATATTTCAACTAAAACAGGTGTGACACATAATACAAAAGCTGGTTACAAGACTGTACAGAACATGCTTGAAAAGGAAAATTTTGGAAATCTTAGAATTGACAAAGTGAAGTTTTCCGATGCGAAACTCTTTTTAATCGGCTTACAGAAAGCAGGAAGAAGTTACAGTTCTATTCATTCAGTCCGTGGAGTATTACGCCCGGCGTTTCAGATGGCTTTAGAAGATGGAATGATTCCGTATAATCCATTTAATTTTGAGCTTGCAAAGGTACTGATTAACGATAGTGTACAGAGAGAAGCGTTATCGCCCAAACAGGAAAGAGATTTCTTGAAATTTGTGAAGGATGATCCACATTTCAGTAAATACTACGAAGGCATTTACATACTGTTTAAGACAGGACTTCGCATCTCGGAATTTTGTGGTCTGACACGTTCCGATATAGATTTTAAGGAACATACATTGAATATCAATCATCAGTTGCAGAGGACGAGAGAAGGAGAGTATATCATTGTTCCAACAAAAACAAATGCCGGAACTCGACTGCTGCCAATTAAGAAAGACGTAGAAGAATGTTTCCGCACGATTCTTAAAAAGCGAGTTGCACCACAGACAGAGCCAATGATAGACGGTCATATTGGATTTCTGTACCTGGATAAGAATAATATGCCGATGATATCGTTGCATTGGGAAAAGTATTTTCAGCATATTTGTCAGAAGTATAATCGCATCTATAAAGTGCAGATGCCAAAGGTTACGCCCCATGTTTGTAGACATACATATTGTACAAACATGGCGAAAACTGGCATATCGGCGAAGACTCTTCAATATTTGATGGGGCATTCCGACATTCAGATAACGCTAAATGTGTATACGCACATCGGATTTGACCATGCAAAAGAGGAGTTAAATAAGATGCCAAATATAGAAAAAGAGCTGAAATCTACCACCAGAAGAAACGGCAGAAAAGTAGCAAATCTGTAGGCTGTAATCCTTGTAAAATGTGAAAAATTTCAAAATTCTATGCCACGGAAAAACGGCAATATGTCAGGATTGGCACAAACTTTTTATTTTGTGCCAAATTTAGTGCCAATCGACCGAGAAAATATGATAAATTTTAAGAAGAAATAAGAGAATGAGAAAAATAGAAAAATCCTGGAAACGCCCTATTTATAAGGCTTTAAGAAGATTTAAGGAGTTATAAGAACAATGATAAAAATATTATTTATATGCCACGGCAGGATTTACTGTTCAGAATAAAAAGTCTCAAATCGTCTTAAATACTTCTATAAATACCAGTTCTTGTGTTCCATTCTCAATTTTACCAACGATTTACCAATATTTCTGGAGAGTCAGACTTGCAAAAAACAAGCCAGAATGAGGAGATTAAAAATATGAGCGAATTGAAACTAAGAATAACAGAAAACGGAATTGATTATATCCTTGTTGGAGATTACTACATCCCA
>ENA-UOJC01000450-UOJC01000450.1-human-gut-metagenome-genome-assembly--contig:-C104-NODE-450-length-72486-cov-10.404758_pt1 | contig 72486 bp, 87 predicted proteins | sample MGYA00242339_ERZ723886 | MGnify/ENA metagenome assembly ERZ723886 | reverse complement strand
CTGCCGAAGGCAATATCACTCGCCGCAAGGCGAATATAACTGAAAAAGCACTTGCGAAAGCAAGTGCTTTTTCCTGGCTCCCCCTGTTGGGGCTCGACGGCGTCTGCGCAGCAGCCGCCAGTGAGCTTGCCTTCGGCGGCTGTGCGCCGCCGATTTCGCGATGCGAAACCGGCAAACTCTTTCGAGCGCAACGATACGAGAAGCAAAGAAAAAGACCATCCGGTTCGGATGGTCTTTCCTTTGGCTCCCCCTGTTGGGCTCGAACCAACGACATCGTGATTAACAGTCACGCGCTCTACCGACTGAGCTAAGGAGGAATATGTTGACGGAACATCAACAGTATTATTATAGCAAGCACTTCCGAAATTGTCAATGCTTTTTTGCGTTTTTGCAAAAATACTTTTGCCCATATCGGCGCATTTTATACCATCGAAAGAAAACTTGACCCTGCACGGCGGAAATGCTATACTGTAGATATGCAATTATAAGGAGGGAGACCGATGGACCATACACTGTATTTCCTGCCGACAAGCGGCGGCATGCCGCAGGCGGCGGACGCGCTGCTTGCGTGCGTCTCCCCCACACGGCGCGCGAAGATCGCCGCGCTGCGATTTGCAGACGACCGCGAAAATGCGCTGCTTGCGGCGGTTGCCGTGCGGCTTTGTGCTGCCGAGGCGCTGGGCGCGGAAAACAGGCAGCTGCGGTTTGCCTGCACCGAGTGGGGCAAGCCGTATCTTGACGGCGCGCCCGACTTCTGCTTCAGCGTCGCGCACACGGACGGCGCGGTCGCCCTCGCGGTCTCAACGAGCACGGTCGGCGCGGACATCGAACGCCTCCGGAAAGCGCCGCACGGCGTGGCGGAGCGGTTTTTTACACCGGAGGAACAGGCGTACTGCACGGGTGCGGACGACCGCTTTTTTGAGGTCTGGACACGCCGAGAGGCGCTGGCAAAGCGCACGGGGACGCCGCTTGCGGAGACCTTTGCCGCGTCGCGAGGCGGCAGGGCGGCGGAGAGTACGGCGACGCGCATCTTTCGCGCAGATGCCTTCATGCTCGCCGTCGCCTCGGATGCTGCCGCCGCCTTTTCGCTTTGCCGCCTGAACGCAGACGACCTTGTGCGCAACGCTTTGGAAAGGCTTGCGCCGCTCGGCTGACGCCCCCATGCAAAAAGCGCCCCAAACCGCCAAATATGAACATTTTGCGGGGCTTCTGTGCTACAATATTTCTGTTGCGCACCTGCAACGGAAAGCGAAAAAATTATGGCTCATTCGTCGAAAAACAATCTTCTCATCACACGCTATCTTACACTTCTGAAAAACGAATTCCGCGGCTACGGCGCATCGTCCCTGCTCAGCGATTTTGTCGCGGGCATCACGGTCGGCGCTGTCGCACTGCCGCTTGCCCTTGCGTTCGGCGCGGCGAGCGTCAGCGAAGAATATGCCGCCATCGGCGTTTCCGCCGGGCTCATCACGGCGATCGTCGCGGGCATCGTCAGCGGACTGCTCGGCGGCGGCAGCTTTCAGATCTCGGGTCCGACCGGCGCCATGACCGTCATTCTCGGCGGCATCGTGTCCGGCAAATACGGGCTTTCCGGTATGTTTCTCGCCTGCTTTCTTGCGGGTGCGATCCTGCTCGCCGCGGGGCTCTGCCGCTTCGGACGGTTGATCCGCTTTATCCCGCGTCCGGTCGTCGTCGGCTTCACCTCGGGCATCGCGGTGGTCATCGCGCTCGGGCAGCTCGGCAACTTCTTCGGCGTCACGCTTGCGGGCGAAACGACGCTGGATAAGGTCATTTACTTTTTCACGGATACGCTCGGTAAGATCAATCCCTATGCCGTGCTTTTCTCGGTGCTCGCCGTGCTCGTCATGGCATTTTACCCGAAGAAGGTGGCAAAGTTCATCCCCGGCAGCCTTGCGGCGATCATCGTCGTGACGCTTGTCGGCGTCTTCTGGAACCCCGGTGTGCGGACGATCGGGCAGATCCCGTCCTCCCTCGTCAATACGGTGAAGCTGGAGTTCTCCGACGTCACGCCCGAGATGCTCGGCGATGTGGCGGGCAGCGCTGTGACGATTGCACTGCTCGGCATGGTGGAGAGCCTGCTCTGCGGCACCTGCGCCGCCGCGATGAAGAAAGAACCGTTTGATTCGGATGTGGAGCTGGTGGCGCAGGGCATCGGCAACATGGTGATCCCGTTCTTCGGCGGCGTGCCTTCAACGGCGGCGATCGCCCGCACCAGCGTGGCGGTCAAGAGCGGCGGCAAGACGCGGCTGACCGCAGTGTTCCAGTCGCTGTTTCTCATCGCCTGTGTCTTTGTGCTCTCGGGCGCGATCGGCAAAGTACCGTATGCCGCGCTGGCGGGCGTGCTCGCCGTCACGGCGTTCCGCATGAATGACTGGGCGACCATCCGTTCCTATTTCAAAGCACGGCATGTCGGCGCGATCCTGCAATTCTCGGTGACCTGCGTTGCCACCGTGCTGCTCGACCTGACCTATGCGATTCTCATCGGCGTGGGGCTTGCCTTTGTGCTTCTGCTCTGCGACCTCTGCCGCGCCACGGTCGACGCGGCGCGCGACGGTGATACCGTCGCCTTCCGTATGAGCGGCAACTGCTATTTTGCCTTTGCCGATACGCTCCGCGCCGCAGTGGAGGCAAACCGCGCGGGCGCGAAGACCTGCATCTTTGACTTTTCCGGCGTGTCCTACGCGGATCTCACCGTGATCGGAGCGGTTGCTGAGCTTTGCGAAAGCCTGCGCGCCGCCGGTGCGGCGGTGGAATGCGTCGGCGTGTCCGCGCATGTCCGCCGCGTGTTTGAGCACGCGCATGCCGACGGCATTTTGCAGACCGTGGATTAAACTTTCGAGGAAACGCACATGAACAAACTGATCGGGCATTTCAGAACCATCACAAAGCATCGGCATGCGGTCATCCGCAACTGCCGCCGCGCCGGGATCCTCTGGCAGGGACTGCGGCACGATCTGTCCAAGTATTCGCCCACCGAGTTTATCCCCGGCGTGAAATATTACGTCGGCACGCGCAGCCCGAATGAGCTGGAGCGCATGGACAAGGGCTACTCCGCCGCGTGGCTGCATCACAAGGGGCGCAACCGCCACCACTTTGAATACTGGTCGGACTACAACCCCGTCGAGCGGCGGGTCGGTCCGGTGAAAATGCCGCTGCGCTATGTGATCGAGATGGTCTGCGACCGCATGGCGGCGAGCAAGATCTATCTCGGCGACAAATATACAGACGCATCGGCACTGGAATACTTCGTGCACGGTAAGTCGCACCGCGTGATTCACCCCGAGACCTCCGACCTCTGCGAGCGGCTGCTCACTATGCTGGCGGACGAGGGGGAAGAGAAGACCTTTGCCTATATGCGCCGCCTTTTGAAAGAAAACAAAGAGTATTAGGAGGAACATCCCATGCTGAAGCTGAAAGAAAATACCGAATTTGACATCATCGGGCTCGGCGAGGTCATGCTGCGCCTGTCGGCACCGAACAAGGAGAAGATCTCGCAGTGCGAGGTCTTTGAGAAAGAGGCGGCAGGCACCGAGCTGAATGTTGCCTCCGGCGCGGCGATGCTGGGCGCGCGCAGTGCGCTGCTCACCAAGCTGCCGTCGAGCAAGATGGGGCATTTCATCCGCAACCGCATCCGCTACGGCGATGTGAGCGACGATTATATCGTCTACGACGATTCGCCCACCAAGCGCCTCGGCATCTACTATTCCGAGACCGGCGCTTACCCGCGCAAATCGGCGGTCATTTATGACCGTGCAGGCTCGTCGGCGACCACGCTGACCATCGACGAGATTCCTGCGGATATTTATGAAAAGACGAAGATCTTCCACGTCAGCAGCATTTCGCTGGCGATCGGAGAGGGGCTGCGCGCAACCGCGATCGAGGCGATCCGCCGCTTCAAGGCAGCGGGCGCCATGATCTCGTTTGACGTCAACTATCGCGCCACGCTTTGGAGCGAGGAGGAGGCAAAACAGGTGGTCGAGTCGGTCTTCCCGTACGTCGATTTCCTGTTTGTCTCGGAGGAGACCTCCCGCCGCATGCTGCAGCGTACCGGCACGCTCGAGGAGATCATGCGCGGCTATGCGAAGGACTACGGCTGCACGCTGGTTGCCACCACGCGCCGTGAGGTGGTCAGCCCGATGCGGCACAACTTCGGTTCGAAGATCCTGTTTGAGGACGAATTTTACGAAGAGCCGCCGTACATGGGCATCGAGGTCATCGACCGCATCGGCAGCGGCGACGCCTACATCGCAGGCGTGCTCTACGGGCTTGTGAAGAGCGGCGACGTGCGCCGCGCGCTTGAGGTGGGCAACGCGCTCTCCGCGATCAAGAACACGATCCTCGGCGACCTGCCTGCCAGCAGCATCGACGAGATCGAGGGCGTGATCCGTGCGCACAAATCCTCCGGCAAGCAGGACGAAATGATCCGCTGACCCGAAAGACATGCCTTTCGGGAGGCACTTTTGACGAAAGGCAAAACCGATTCTATGAACTTCAGGAAAAAATACATCGGCGACCGCGCGTTTTACAAAATGCTGTTTGCGCTGGTTCTGCCGCTGATCATTCAACAGGGGCTGACGAATTTCGCCAGCCTCGCCGACAATCTGATGGTCGGCGCGCTCGGCACCACGCCGATGAGCAGTGTCGCCATTGCAAACCAGCTGGTCTTCGTCTTCAACATGACGATCTTCGGCGGCATCTCGGGCGCATCTATCTTCGGCGCGCAGTTTGCTGGCGCGAGCGACTGGAAGGGGCAGCGTGAGGTCTTCCGCTTCAAACTGCTGTTCTGCACGGCGGCGACGGTGATTGCGCTTGTTGTCTTTTATTTCTTCGGCGACGCGTTGATCCTGCGCTTCTTCGACAACGAAGCAAACAAGGGGCTTGACATGGCGGTCGTCCTTCGCTACGCGCGGGATTATCTCGACATTATTCTCATCGGCATTTTCCCGTTTGCATTGATTCAGGCGTATGCGGGCACGCTGCGTGAGACCGGCGAGACCTTTGTGCCGATGCTGGCGGGCGCTGTCGCCATCGCGTTCAATCTGACCTTCAACTGGCTGCTTATCTTCGGCAAATGCGGCTTTCCTGCGCTCGGTGTACGCGGCGCGGCAATTGCCACCACGCTGTCCCGCTTCATTGAGCTTGGCGTCATCATACTGTATACGCATCTGAACGGCAAACGCTTCCCGTTCATCCGCGGCGCGTATCGCTCGATGCACATTCCCGCGCGGCTGGTGCGCGACATTGCCGTCACCGGTTCGCCGCTGATGGCCAACGAGGTGCTGTGGTCGCTGGCGATGACCTTTGTCACGGGCTGCTATGCGGCGCGCGGCATGAACGCGGTTGCTGCCGCCAACATCACCGCAACAGTGTGGAACCTGTTCTGTATCATCATGTTTGCGATGGGCGCGGCGATCTCAATCATTGTCGGGCGGGAGCTCGGCTGCGGCAACCGGGAGGGCGCGATGGACATGAACCGCAAGCTGATGTTCGTTACGTTGGCCATCCACCTCGTGATGGGCGCGCTGCTGATTGTCTTCTCCGGGCTGATTCCCGAGCTGTACAACACCGAGCCGGAGGTGCGCACCACTGCTGCGCGGATGCTGGTGTTCGGCGGACTGGCGCTGCCGTTTGAATCACTGGTGCACGCCTCCTATTTTACCATCCGCAGCGGCGGCAAGACCTGGACGACCTTTGCCTTTGACTGCGGCTTTTCCTGGCTGGTGACCGCGCCGATCGCCTGGGCGCTCTGCACGTTCACCGCCGTTCCCGTTGAGTATATTTACCTCGCCGTCCGCTTTGCGGATGTGATGAAACTGGGCATCGGCATGTACCTTCTGAAGAAGGGAAGCTGGGCAAACACGATCATCCGGACAACCGAGTAAGGAGACGCCATGAAATACAAAATCGAGGTCCATGTGCGCCCCGATGTGGTGCTCGACGGCGACCGCACGTTCATTGATCGGCTGATTGCCGCGGCAAGCGCGGCGTTCGACGGTTTTTCTGTCCGTTCAAAGTCGCTCACGCATGTCACAGCCGAGGTACAGACCGCCGGGGAGGCGGAGGCACTGCGCGTCTGGCTTGCGGCGCTGCCGAATGCCGCCGATCTGCGGCTTTCGGTGACATCGGTTCCCGCAGAACAGTCCGGTGCGCTTGAAAAGATCGACGCGCTGGTCGGCTCGCCCGAGTACAAGCGGCTTATGCACGAGCTGCACAGCGTGGCGCCGCTGGTGAAGCGCCATGCGACCTATGATGTGTTCACCAACCGCTGCTATCTGTTTTCCATCGGCGCGGGACGGGGGCTGACCACGGCGTTGGAGCTCTTTGCCGAGCTGCTCTGCGAGACCGGGTTGTTTCGCTTCGGTGAGGGCAAACGCGTCCGCGAGGGGCGGCTGCCCGACAGGGAAGCGGACGATGACGCGCTCTGCAAGCTGGTGACCGAGGGCTTCGGCTGTGGGCATATCATCTGCGTGGACATCACCGCATGGCTGGGACGCCTGCGTGACGCCGCGTTCAAGCGGTTTCTTTCGCGCATTGAGGACTATGCCACCGACAACATCGTGGTGTTCCGCGTGCCGCTGCTGGAGGACGACGCGCTTGAAAATGTCCGCCGCTCGCTCGGCGATATCCTGACCGTGCAGACCGTCACCTTTGAGCCGTTTTCCCCCGCCGATCTGCGGGAATGCGCCCGCCGCTCGCTTGCCGCCGTCGGCTATACGATGGCGGACGATGCGTGGAGCATTTTCGATGCGCTGGTCGGCTGTGAACGCGCGGACGGCGCATTCTACGGCATTAACACAGTCAACAAGATCGTGCGTGAGGTGATCTATGAAAAACAGGTCTTTGACGCAGCGGACGGGACGGACGACTGCGTGATCAAGCCGTCCGAGATCGGGACGCTCGGCGTCGCCGCCGGGTACGATACGCGGAGCGGTGAGGCGATTCTCGACGGGCTTGTCGGCATGGAGCATGTGCGCGCCCGCATTGAGGAGATCGTCGCGCAGATCGAATATGCCAAGACGCACGACTTTGAACAGCCGACGCTGCATATGCGCTTCGTCGGCAATCCCGGCACGGGCAAGACCACGGTTGCCCGCGCGCTCGGCAAGCTGTTGGCGGAGCGCGGCGTGTTGCGGAAGGGCGCATTCTTTGAGTGCGCTGCCCGCAGCCTTTGCGGGCAGTATCTCGGGCAGACCGCGCCGCGCACGGCGGAGATCTGCCGCGAGGCGTACGGCTCGGTGCTGTTTATCGACGAGGCGTATGCGCTCTACCGCGGGGAACGCGACGGCGATGCCTACGGCAAGGAAGCGATCGACACGCTGATCGCCGAGATGGAGAACCATCGCGCCGATTTTGTGGTTATCATGGCGGGATACCCGGACGAGATGCAGACCCTGCTGGATGCCAATCCGGGGCTGGAAAGCCGCATGCCCTATGTCATCGAGTTTCCCGACTATGACCGCGCTGCGCTTGCCGAGATCTTTTTGCGCTTCTGCGGCGGGAGGATCGCCGTCGCGGATGATTTTGCCGCCGCAGTGCAGGCGTACTTTGCTGCATTGCCGGACGCGGTGCTGAAGAGCAAAAATTTCAGCAACGCGCGCTTCGTGCGCAACCTGTTTGAGCGCACCTGCGGCAAGGCGACGATGCGCGCGCGGCTTGCGGGCGAAGCGGCTGTCGTGCTGACGAAGGAGGATCTCCGCGCGGCGGGCAGCGATCGCGAATTTGCCGCGATGATGGAGAAAAAACCGAAGCGTATGGGCTTCGGCATCTGACGGAGAGAATTATGACTGCGATCACGCAAGAGGAATTTGACCGGATCGTACACGAGATGACGGCGGAGAAACCGGCGCGGTACGATACGCTGTGCGCCGTCGCCGAGCGGCTGCTTTGGCGCAAGCTGGAGCGCAAGGTAGCGTCGACGCCCGCACTTGCACGCTGCTGCACTGCGGAGGATCTGCTCTCGGAGGTGTACATCCGGCTGATCAAGTGCACGATCCCAAATTTTCTGTATCGTGACGATACGCTCAATAACGATCCCGAGGGCTTTGCTCGCTGGGTCTATACCGTCGCGGGCAACATCTGCCGCGATAAATGCCGCTCCGCTGCCGCCCGGCAGACCGTTGCGCTCGATGCCGACCCGGACGACGAGGACGCGCCGTACTTGCAAATTGCCGATCCGGATGCCGAGCTGCCGTTTGAGGTCGACGAGAGCGCGGACATGCTCCGCGCCGCATTTGAGCGGGTGCTGGACATGGATGTGCAGGTCTACAAGATCATCACCTGGGCGGCGCAGGCAGTCCTCATCCTGTCGGCGGACGTGACGAAGATCCAGTCCAATGAGCTGATGATCCGCGCCTACGAGCATATGACGCTCTCCGAGATGTGGGCGTCGGTCACGGCGGCATCCGCACGCATTCCGTGGCTGAAAATCAGCGCCGCCGCCGATGATCGCCTGCGAAAAATGCTGGCGGCACCGTTTAGTAAAGATGTCCGGTACGGCGACATGGTTTATGCAGACTTTTTCATGAAAAAGGGCGCAAAAGCGTCCATCAGCGACTGGGTGAACCGTATCAATTCAGGACTGAAGGAGAAATTGCGATGAACAACCATCCGAATCTGAATGATCTGATCGCATTTGTGTCGATGGACAGGCTGAACGCTGAGACGGTGGCGCTTTCCGCTGCGGTCAACGCGCATCTTGCCGACTGCGCCGCCTGCCGCGCCCGCGTGCGCGACCTGCAGGCGGTCTATGACGCGCTCTGCCGCGAGATGAACACATCCGCTGCCGCCGTGGCGCTTGCGCGCACGGCGCACGAAACCGAGACGCACCCGCAAAGGACGGAGACCGAAACAAAATGAAACCCTGGCTTGTCTTTTTCGATATCGACGGCACGCTGCTCTTTCCGGACGGCATCTCGCCGCGGAATGCGGCGGCGATCGCGCGCCTGCGTGCCGACGGACATAAAGTGTTCATCAACACGGGGCGCAGCCGTGCCATGATGCTGCACGCGCTGCCGCCCGGGCTGCATATGGACGGCTATATCTGCGGCTCTGCCTATGTGGAGTACGGCGGCAGCGTGCTGCACAATTCGACGGTCGACGACGAGACGGTGCGCGCCGTCTGCCGCTATGCCGCATCGCACGGCGAGCGGCTCTGCCTCGAGGGCGTGGATAAGCTCTATACCATCGGCGACGTCGGCATGGTCGAGACGGTGGACATGACCCGCTCGCTTGAGAAATATCTTGCCGATCCCGCAAAGCTGAAGGTGACGAAGGTCACCTTCTTTGACCCGCTGCCCGCCGATTTTGACGCGCGTTTCCCCGCGCTGCGGCGCATTGAATTTGCCACTTATGCGGAGGGGATTCAGCAGGGCTACTCCAAGGCGACCGGCATGGCGCTGCTCTGCGAGAAGCTCGGCATCCCGCGCGAGCGCACCGCTGCTTTCGGCGACAGTGAGAACGACATCGAGATGCTGGACTATGCCGCAAAGAGCGTCATTATGCACCACGCGCCCGCCGCGCTCGATGCGCATGCCACCCTGCGCACCGATGGGGACGAGGACGGCGTGGCAGAGGGCATTGAAAAACTGTTTTACGGAGACGAAACATGACAAGCACCGAAATTGCGGAAAAACTGAGCTGTATTCCCGAAAAGGACATCGAGCTGCTGACCGGCATGATGCTGGCGGCAAAGAGCGGCGACGACCGCCGCCTGCTCATTGACATGCTCGACCGCGTCAACGAATATGCGTATCTGACCGAGAACGGCATCCCGCTCGGCGACATCGCCTACCGCGATTTCGTCATGGGCAACTGCCCTGTAGACGCGCCGTCTCCCGAGACGGTCGAGCAGTTCCGGAAGACGATCGACGCCGCCGAAGCGGGCGACGCCGAGGCGCAGTACACCGCCGCGATGATGGCGATGGAGGGCGCGGTCGGCTTGCCGGATTTTGATGCGGCGGTGAAGTGGCTGCAAAAGGCTGCCGAAACAGGGCATCCCGGCGCGCTCTACGAGCTCGGCATCTGCCGCCTCAACGGCGAGGGGATGCAGCCGGACGCCATCGACGCCGTGCACCTGCTCGAGAGCGCTGCCGACCTCGGCAATGTCGACGCGATGCTGACGCTGGCGTCAATCTGGCGCGGCGCCAAGGGCGTTCCGGCTGATGCAAAGAAAGTCTTCGCATGGTACAAGCGCGCCGCTGACGCGGGCAGCGCCTACGGCTGGATGCACGTCGGCATCTGTGCCTTCAACGGCGAGGGCACGCCGACCGACCGCGCCTACGCGCTGGAATGCGCCAAGACGGCTGAGCGGCTCGGATGCAGCGATGCCAAGATGCTCTATCGCCGCATGGAGCGCTATCTGGAGGAAAACCGGGATGCAGAGTGAAAACGGCGCGCCGCTCGAGATCGAGCGCAAATTTCTCATCGAATACCCCGACACGGCGCGGCTTGCCGCGCTGGCGGACGGCGATGTCTCCGCCATCTCGCAGACCTATCTTGTCGCGGAGAAGGGCGTCAGCGAGCGCGTCCGCGCCCGCACGCGCGGCGGCGTGACGACCTACACGCACAACACCAAGGTCAAACTGAATGCGATGAAACGCATCGAACTCGAGGAGACGATCGACCGCGCCGCGTATGACGAGCTGCTGCGCCGCGCCGACCCCGCCTGCCGCACGATTGAGAAGACGCGCTACTGCGTCCGCGAGGGCGGCTTCGTCTGGGAAATCGATGTCTTCCCGTTCTGGTCGGACAAAGCGTTCCTCGAGGTGGAGCTGCCGCGCGAGGATACACCGGTCACACCGCCCGCCTTCGTGCGCGTTCTCCGCGAGGTCACCGATGATAACCGCTATACCAACCATGCCCTGGCAATTGAACTGCCGGAATAATTCATCTGTACAAAAAGAAACGGTACATTCACTGCGGCTGTATCGTTTTTACATGCAAAAAAAGGCAATCTTTGATAGAATTCAAAAAGATTGTTGCTTTTCTTTGCTTAAAATGGTAAAATAGAGTTAGCCAAACAAGGGTATAGTTTGGAAACTGTTGAAGTTTTCTTTTTTGTGAAGTTGCTTCAGTAGCCGCACTTTTTATTTTCAAGGGGGGCAGCTCATGTCACAGATTGCAAAGCGAAATAAGAAGATTGCGATGATTACAACAGCTATCGTTTGCGTGATCGCTATTCTTATGATTGCTTTGGGAACCTTCATTATTTCGATACAGAAGAAAAACAATTTTATTGCTGCATATGGTCAGGCGATATATGACAGATTCGGCTTGGCTGAGAAGGGAGCATACATATACTTTGGCGCATATGAGCAAGATAACGACATTTCCAATGGCAAAGAAGACATTGCGTGGCTTGTGCTGGAAAAAGAAAATAACAAAATCCTTGTAATCAGTGATAAAGCCATTGACTGCCAATCTTACAATACATCAAAGGTCAATGTCACATGGGAAAATTGTTCACTTCGCGAATGGCTGAACGGTACTTTTCTGCATGCGGCATTCAGCGCCGAAGAACAGGCAATGATAGTGGATACGAATGTTCTTCCCGACAAAAATCCGGAGTACAGCACAGACCCTGGAAATACAACAATGGATAAAGTGTTCTTGCTCAGCATCAATGAGATAAACAAATACTTCGACTATTTAGGCAGCGGAAAGGCGAGAAAGTGCGTCCCGACTGCTTATGCGATAGCAAACGGTGTATCGCCGAATTGGAACTATACTAAAGATGGCGAAGTCACCTGCTGGTGGTGGCTGCGGTCGCCTGGCGAACATCAGAATCGTGCAGCTAATGTCGACTGTGACGGCATGATTAATTACGATGGCTTCTTTGCCATTGCTGATGGTGACGGCGTGCGCCCCGCTTTGTGGATCAATCTGGACTCTTAACACTTCAGAAACACTCAAAAGAACCGCTACCCGGCAGGGTAGCGGTTCTTTTGATGTTCACTTATTTTCATACCAGGTATCGCCGACCGTCAGCTCGACCGACAGCGGTACGGACAGGTGAACGGCGTTCTCCATTTCGCGGCGGAGGATCATGGCGGCCTCGTCGGCGCAGGTGCGCGCGGCTTCCACGACGAGCTCGTCGTGGACCTGCAAAATCAGGCGCGCGTCGATGTTCGCGGCGGCGAGGGCGTTGCGCGTGTTCACCATGGCGATCTTGATGATGTCGGCGGCGCTGCCCTGAATCGGGCTGTTCATCGCGACGCGCTCACCAAAGCTGCGCATCATCTTGTTGGAGGCTTTCAGCTCGGGGATGTAGCGCCGTCTGCCGAAAATCGTCTCGACAAAGCCGTGGTCATACGCCATGCGGACGGTGTCCTTCAGATAGCTGTCGATGGCGTGGAAGCGCGCGAGATAGTTTGCGATATATTCGCCCGCCTGCTTCTTCGTGATGCCGAGATCGACCGACAGGCTGTAGTCGCCGATGCCGTAGACAATGCCGAAGTTGACCGCCTTGGCGCGCTTGCGCAGCTCGGGCGTCACGGCGGAGAGGGGGACGCCGAAGACGGCGGACGCCGTCGATGCGTGGATGTCCTCGCCCGAGAGAAAGGCGTTTATCATCGTCTCGTCGCCCGCGATGTGCGCCAGCAGACGTAACTCAATCTGTGAGTAATCCGCGTCGATCAGCACATGGTCGTGGTCGCGCGGGATGAAGTAGCGGCGCAGTTCGTGCCCTGCCTCGGTGCGGATCGGGATATTCTGCAAATTCGGCTCGGCGGAGGAGAGCCGCCCCGTCGCCGTGCCGGTCTGCTTGAAGCTGGTGTGGATTCTGCCGTCCGCGTCCGCCACCTTGAGCAGCCCCTCGACATAGGTGCCGATGAGCTTGGTCACCTTGCGGTATTCCAGCACTTCGTCGATGATCGGGTGATAGGGGCGCAGTTTTTCCAGCACCTCGGCATTGGTCGAGTAGCCGGTCTTGGTCTTCTTCGCCGCCGGGAGCTGCAAGCGCTCAAACAGCACCTCGCCCAGCTGTTTCGGCGAATTGATGTTGAATGCGCCGCCCGCCAGCGTGTAGATGCGCTCCTCAAACTGCTTTTGCAGGGAAGTGAGCTGCTCACCGTAGGCGGCAAGTCCGGTGCGGTCAATCTTGAAGCCGGTGCTTTCCATCTCGTAGAGCACGCGGCAGAGCGGCGTCTCCATATCGTAGAACAGCGCGTCCAGCTTGTCCTCGGCGAGTTTCTTTGCGGTCGCCTCATAGATGCGGTAAATCACCGGCGCAGCGGGCGCGTCCGCGTCGAGGGCTTCGCCCGCATAGGCGGCGGCAAGCCGGTCGAGCGCAAACGAGCCTTCGCCCGCGTTGATGGCGTAGGCGGCGAGCATCACATCATAGGCATTCTCGCTCGGCAGGTAACCGTGCAGCGCGGTTTCGGCGCAGAGTGCCTTCAGATCATAGCAGATCAGGTGCGGCGAGGTGAGCAGCGGGCGCAGCGCGGCAAAGTCGGGCAGCGTGCGGTAGAGCTTTTCGCCGTCGGCAAAGCAGAATTCGTCGCCGCAGGGGGCAAAGGCAAACCGCTTGTCCACCAGCACATCACAGAGCGCCGCGGGTTCGAGCGCGACAGCCTCCACTGTGTCGGCGCTTTTCAGCTTGACCGCGTCGGTCAGCCCCATGCGCTTTAAGAACACATTGAATTCGAGTTTTGTAAACAGATCGTACAGCGCCGCCTTGTCCGGCTCGGCGCGGCGCGTGTCCTCGAGCGTCACGCCGCAGGGCGCGTGGATGTCGATACGCGCGAGCGACTGCGAGAGGAACGCATCCTCCTTGGAGAGCAGCAGCTTTTCTTTCTGCTTTTCGCTCACCTTGTCGGTCGTGTCCAGCGCGGCGTAGACCTCCTCGAGGCTGCCGAAGTCGGCAATCAGCTTGAGCGCGCCTTTTTCGCCGATGCCCGCCACGCCGGGAATGTTGTCGGATTTGTCGCCCATGATGGCTTTGACGTCCACAAACTGCTCGGGGGTGACGCCGTAATGCTCGACGAACGCCGCGCGGTCAAAGTGGATGGTCTCGGTGTTCGTCGCCAGCAGTACCGTGATGTTGTCCCGGATCAGCTGGAGCGCGTCGCGGTCGCCGGTGAGGATATAGGCTTCCTTGCCCGCCTCGGCAGCGGCGTTTGCCAGTGTGCCGATGAGGTCGTCGGCTTCAAAGCCTTCCTTTTCGACAACGGTGAAGCCCATCGCGCGCAGCACCTCCTTGGCGGGGGCAAACTGCTCCAGCAGCTCGGGCGGCGTCGGGCGGCGACCCGCCTTATAGTCGGCGTACATCTTGTGCCGGAAGGTCGGCGCCTTCAGATCGAAAGCGACGGCGGCATATTCCGGGTTCAGCGCGCCGAGATGCTTTTCGATGATGTTCAGCATCCCGTAGATCGCGTTGGTGTGCAGCCCCTCGCGCGTGGTGAGCGGTCGCACGCCGAAATACGCGCGGTTGATGATGCTGTTTCCGTCAATGACCAGCAGTTTTTCCATTCGTCAGTTCTCCTTGGCAAATGCGACGGCACCGAGCCGCGCCCCCTGGTGCAGTCCGATGGTGAAGATCAGAATATCATAATACAGATCCGAAATGACAGCCGTGCGGTATGCGACAGCGGCAATCAGATCCGGAACCGCCAGCGTCATCGAGAGCAGGATCGCCGTCGGCGCATAGCAGAAGTAGCGACGCCATGCCTCGGGGCGGCGGAGCGCGAAGTTGGCTTCCGAAAGCAGCGTCAGCATCAAGAAGATGGCGGCGGCAAACGCGAGCTTCACGCTGTGGTTGGCGAAGGACACCGTCTTGTCAAAGTACAGATCGAAGACCAGCACGAGCAGCGAGAGCGCCACGGAAGCGCAGAGCAGCGCGCGAAAATCTGCATTTTTTCCCTTGTACTGCCGCTCGGTAAAATAATAGAATGAGCCGATCAGTGCGAAGACGCCGAGAAAAACGGCGGCAATGTCGATGCTTGTGAACACCGCAAACATCGTGAAACTGTAGAGCACATAGCCGACCAGTGCCGCGCCTGCGATGAACGCCGTCACGTTTGTGACGCTGGTCTGCGGCAGTGCGGCAGGTTTATTTTCTTCCTTTTTATTATATATATAGCCACAGACAAAGAAAAGTGCGGCGCAGACAAGCAGTCCGCCGCCGAGAAGGGCATGCTGCGTGTTGTTCGTATAAAAACCGTTTTCATAGTCGTAGCCGCCGAGCAGCATACAGGTGCGGAAGACGACAAAGACGGCGGAGAGAAGTACGGTCACAAAGAAATACAGGGACGGAACCGTTCGTTTCATGGGAAAGACCTTCTTTCGGGGGTTTAGTAGACAATTCCTATTTTAGCACAAAGCGCCGCAAAATAACAGCCCTATCCGAAAAAAATGTCACCGGCGGAAAACTGTTCCGCCGCTTTCGTCAATATGCACAAAAATTAAGCTGAAATTTCTGCATATTTTTCTGCTGCAAAATGCGATTTATTTTGTAAAATCCTTGCTTTTTTCTGCGACTTCGGCTATAATGAAAAGGCTTGATGTGCGATGAAGCGAGAGGTTGCCGCAGTATGCGGGGAATTTTCGTGGAGTATGTCCGATAACCGGGCGAATTAAGATTGATGCTTTGCACCGTGCGGTGCGGGTTTCTCTTACCGGTATTTGCGCCTTCCGTCTGCCGTAGACGGTGCGTGAGTGCCGGGTTTACAAAGGGAAAACTTGAAACGCACGGCACAGTGTTGAGCGGATCGCCCCACTATTTATTTAGAAGGAGGCAAAAACAATGGCAGTCAATGAGAAAATCAGAATCAGACTGAAGAGCTACGACCACACTTTGATCGATACGGCGGCAGAGAAGATCGTGGATGTGGCAAAGAGAAGCGGCGCGACCGTTTCGGGTCCTGTACCGCTGCCGACGGAGAAAGAGATCGTCACGATCCTCCGCGCGGTGCACAAGTACAAGGACAGCCGTGAGCAGTTCGAAATGCGCACGCACAAGAGACTGATCGACATCATGAAGCCCTCGAAGGCAGTCGTCGAAGCAATCGCTGCGACCGAGCTCCCCGCGGGCGTCGAGATCGAGATCATCTGAAATCAGTACTCAATCGGTCAAGTTGGCGTAATCGGGCAACCGAAAATCCAAAACGTCAACCAATAGCTGGAGGAGAAAATGAAAAAAGGCATTATTGGCAAGAAGCTCGGTATGACCCAGATCTTCCTTGAAGACGGAAGCGTTGTACCGGTGACCGTTATTGAAGCCGGCCCCTGCACGGTGGCACAGAAGAAGACGGTCGAGAATGACGGCTACGACGCAGTTCAGCTCGCGTTCGGAGAAGTCAAGGAAAAGCACATGACGAAGGCAGAGATCGGTCATTTCAAGAAGGCAGGCGTCGAGGCTAAGAAACACCTCAAGGAGTTCAGACTCGAAAACGCTTCCGAAATGAACGTCGGCGACGTTGTATCAGCCGATACCTTCACCGCAGGTGAAAAGGTCGACATCACGGGTATAACGAAGGGCCACGGTTATTCGGGCGCGGTCAAGAGATGGGGCAACCACATTCTCCGTATGACGCACGGTACCGGTCCTATCCACCGTCAGGTCGGTTCGATGGGTGCAAACTCGTCCCCGTCGAGAGTCTTCAAGAATAAGAAGATGGCAGGTCAGTACGGTAACGAGAAGGTTACTGTTCTTAACCTTGCTGTTGTCAAGATCGACGCAGAGAAGAACATCATCGCCGTAAAGGGCGCCGTTCCCGGTGCCAAGGGCGGTATCGTCTTCATCCGCGATTCGGTAAAAGCATAACGGAAGGAGGAAAACACAATGCCTACGATTAAAGTTGTTGATATGTCCGGTAAGGAAGTGAGCACGCTCACGCTCAGCGATAAAGTGTTCGGCGCGGAAGTAAACGGCGCTGTCCTCCATACCGCTGTTAAGGCTTATCTGGCAAACCAGAGACAGGGCACGCAGTCCACGCTCACCCGCACCGAGGTCAGCGGCGGCGGCAAGAAGCCCTGGAAGCAGAAGGGCACCGGCAGAGCACGCCAGGGTTCCACGCGTTCGCCGCAGTGGACGCACGGCGGCGTAGCACTCGGCCCGAAGCCCCGCAGCTACAGAATCACCATTACGAAGAAGACCAGAAGAACAGCACTGTTCAGCGCACTGTCCTCCAAGGTCGCAGACGGTAAGATGATCGTTGTGAACAACATCGCAACCGACGCTTTCAAGACGAAGACGATGGTTGGCATGCTGAACGCAATCGGCGCCGACAAGAAGGCGCTGGTCGTCCTCCCCGAGGTCGATGCAAAGGTCGTCAAGAGCTGCGACAACATTGAGGGTGTCAACACCACGGTTTACAACTCCATCAATGTTTTCGACATCCTGAACTGCGATACGCTCGTCGTAGCAGAGGCTGCTGTTAAGAAGATTGAGGAGGTATATGCATAATGAAACTTTCACAGGACATTATCATTAAGCCTATCATCACTGAGAGAAGCATGGATATGCTTGCCGACAAGCGTTATGTATTCAAGGTACAGCCCGACGCAACGAAGCCCGAGATCGCAGCAGCGATCGAAGAGATGTTCGGCGTTGAGGTCGCAAGCGTAAACACGATCAGCATGAAGAAGAAGCCCAAGAGACTCGGTGTTCACGCCGGCTACTCGGGCGAATGGAAAAAGGCTATCGTTTCGCTGAAGCCTTCGTCGAAGACCATCGCGTTCTTCGACAGCATGAACTGAGAATAGGAGGATAGAACAGAATGCCTACTATTAAGTATAAGCCGACAACGAACGGCCGCCGCGGTATGACGGTGCCGACCTTCGAGGAGCTGACGAAATTCACCCCCGAGAAGAGCCTGGTCGTCATCAAGAAGAAGAACTCCGGTCGTAACAGCTACGGCAGAATCACGGTTCGTCACAAGGGCGGCGGAAACAAGCAGAAGTACAGAATCATCGACTTCAAGCGCCAGACGGAAGGTGCTGCGAAGGTCATCGGCGTTGAGTATGACCCGAACAGAACCGCTTACATCGCGCTTCTCGAATATGAGGATGGCACGAAGAGCTACGTTGTGGCTCCCATAGGTCTGACCGACGGCGACGTCGTTTATTCGGCAGCCGACGCAGACATCAAGCCGGGCAACACGCTTCCCGTGGCAAACATCCCGGTCGGTACTTTCATCTACAACATCGAGCTTTACCCCGGCAAGGGCGGTCAGCTCGTCCGCAGCGCGGGCTGCGCTGCACAGCTCATGGCGAAGGAAGACGGCGTTGCGCAGGTCAGACTTCCCTCGGGCGAAGTTCGCATCATCCGCCTCGACTGCAAGGCAACGATCGGTCAGGTCGGCAACATTGAGCACGACACCGTGAAGGTCGGTAAGGCAGGTAAGACCCGTCATAAGGGGATTCGTCCTACCGTCCGCGGTTCGGTCATGAACCCCTGCGACCACCCGCACGGTGGTGGTGAAGGTCGTGCGCCGATCGGTCGTCCCGGTCCTGTAACCCCGTGGGGCAAGCCTGCTCTGGGTTATAAGACGAGAAACACGAAGGCGAGAACGAACAAGTTCATCGTTAAGCGCAGAAACAGCAAGTAATGGCGAATAACGCAGAAAGAGAGGCACAGTAAATGAGCAGAAGTCTTAAAAAGGCGCCCTATGTTGAAGAGAAGCTCTACAACAGAGTTGTTGCTATGAACGAAAAGGGCGAAAAGAAGGTTCTCAAAACCTGGTCGCGTGCGTCTACGATTTTCCCTGAGTTTGTCGGCCATACGATTGCTGTACATGACGGCAGAAAGCATATTCCGGTGTATGTCACCGAGGATATGGTCGGACGCAAGCTGGGCGAGTTCGCACCTACCAGAACTTTTAAGGGTCACGCAGGTTCTAAGACCTCGAACAACGGCAAATAATCAAAAATTTCAGATCGCATAAAAGCGAAGGGAGGCAAAGCCTTAAATGGAAGCAAAAGCGCATCTTAAATATGCGAGAATTTCTCCCAGAAAGGTGAAGATCGTGCTTGACCTCATCAGAGGCAAAGATGTTGCACAGGCAATGGCTATTCTCAAGAATACCCCCAAGAGTGCATCCGAGTATCTCACCAAGCTGCTGAGAAGTGCAGTCGCAAATGCAGAAAACAATTTCAACATGGACGCATCCAAGCTCTATGTTTCCGAATGCTTCGTATGCCCCGGTCCGATTCTCAAGAGAATTATGCCGAGAGCACAGGGCAGAGCGTTCAGAATCCTGAAGAGAACGAGCCATGTTACCATTACCGTCAAGGAAAGAGTTTGAGTAAAAGGAGGTTAACGAACAGATGGGTCAGAAAGTGAATCCCCACGGTCTCCGTGTGGGCGTAATCAAGAACTGGGATTCGAGATGGTTCGCGAAGGACGAAGTCTTCGGCGATACGCTCGTATCCGACTATAAGCTGAGAAAGTATCTGAAGGAGAAGCTTCAGGGCGCAGGCGTGCCGAAGATTGAGATCGAGCGCGACGCCAACCGCGTGAAGGTCTTCATTCACTGCGCAAAGCCGGGCGTTGTCATCGGCCGCGGCGGTGCGGAGATCGACAAGCTGAAGCTCGACATTGCAGGCGTTCTCGAAATGCCGGCTGAAAACGTTGTTGTCAACGTTGTTGAAGTCAAGAACCCCGATCTCAATGCACAGCTCGTTGCGGAAAGCATCGCGCTCCAGCTTGAGAAGAGAACCTCCTTCCGCCGTGCTATGAAGCAGGCGATCGGCAGAACGATGCGCCTCGGCGCAAAGGGTATCAAGGTGACTTGCAGCGGTCGTCTCGGCGGCGCGGAAATCGCACGCGTAGAGCACTACCACGAAGGCACCATTCCGCTGCAGACGCTGCGTGCGGACATCGAGTACGGTTTCTGGGAAGCAAACACCACCTACGGCAAGATCGGCGTTAAGGTCTGGATCTACCGCGGCGAAGTGCTCTCCGAGGTCAACCGTCAGGCACAGGCACGTGACGACAGACGTCCGCCCCGCCGCGACAATCGCGACAGACGCGATAACCGCAGCGGTGACAGACGCCCGCGTGACGGCAGAAGAAATCCGAATCCGAACGGAAATAAGACGGAAGGGGGCAACCGATAATGTTAATGCCTAAGAGAGTTAAGTACCGTCGCGTTCATCGCGGCAGACTTACCGGTAAGGCAATGCGCGGTAACACCATCTCGAATGGTTCTTACGGTCTTGTTGCCACCGAACCCGCATGGATCACCAGCAACCAGATCGAGGCTGCCCGTATCGCAATGACGCGTTACATCCGCCGCGGCGGTCAGGTCTGGATCAAGATTTTCCCCGACAAGCCGATCACCGAGAAGCCTGCCGAGACCCGAATGGGTTCCGGTAAGGGTTCGCCCGAGTACTGGGTAGCGGTCGTTAAGCCGGGCAGAGTCCTCTTCGAGATGGACGGTGTAACTGAGGATATCGCCCGTGAGGCAATGCGTCTTGCAGGCCACAAGCTTCCGATCAAGTGCAAGTTCATGAAGAAGGAAACTACAGAAGAAGTTGGGGAGGAATAAGCCATGAAGGTTACAGAACTCAGAGACATGACTGCCGACCAGCTCCAGGCAAAGCTCAAAGAGCTGAAGAGCGAGCTTTTTAATCTCCGTTTCCAGCATGCGATCAACCAGCTTGACAATCCGCACAAGATTTCGGATGTGAAGAAGGACATCGCACGTGTAATGACCGTTCTTCAAGAGAAGAATGCATAAGGGGTGAATGAAGATGGAAAGAAACCTTAGAAAGACAAGAGTGGGTAAGGTTGTCAGCGATAAGATGGACAAGACCATTGTCGTCGCTATCGAAGATAACATCAAGCATCCCAAGTACGGCAAGATCGTCAAGACCACGAAGAAGCTTCATGTTCATGACGAGAAGAACGAGTGCGGCGTCGGTGATAAGGTCGCCGTTATGGAAACAAGACCTCTTTCCGCAACGAAGAGATGGAGACTTGTATCTATCATTGAGAAGGCTAAATAATAGCCGGAAATTCAGTAGGCAGGTCAAAGAACTTGCTGAAAAAGGAGGATACGTTAAGTGATTCAGCAACAAACATTAATGAAAGTTGCCGACAACACCGGTGCGAAGGAACTGATGTGCATTCGCGTACTCGGCGGTACTGGCCGCAGATACGCCAACATCGGCGACATCGTAGTCTGCGCCGTCAAGAAAGCGGCGCCGGGCGGCGTTGTTAAAAAAGGCGAAGTCGTTAAGGCAGTCGTTGTCAGAAGCGTAAAGGGTCTCCGCCGTGCGGACGGCTCCTACATCAAGTTTGACGAGAACGCAGCCGTTATCATCAAGGACGACAATACCCCGAAGGGTACCCGTATTTTCGGGCCTGTCGCAAGAGAGCTTCGCGAGAAGGACTTCCTGAAGATCCTCTCGCTCGCACCCGAAGTACTTTAATCGAAGGAGGTAACACAAAATGGCAGAAAAACTTCATGTAAAGAAGGACGATACCGTTGTTGTTATATCCGGCGACGATAAAGGCAAGAAGGGTAAAGTTCTCAAGGTCTCTCCCGCGGAGAGAAAAATCATCGTTGACGGCGTGAACGTCGTCACCAAGCATGCAAAGCCCCGCAAGCAGGGCGAAGCAGGCGGCATTCTGAAGGTCGAAGGCGCCATCTATGCGGATAAGGTTCAGCTTTTCTGCGAGAAGTGCGGCAAGGCCACGAGAGTCGCACACAAGACCCAGGACGGCAAGAAGATCCGTGTCTGCGTCAAGTGCGGCGCTGAACTTTAAGGAGGTGCAGTAAGTCATGTCCAGATATGCTGAAATGTATAAGAACGATGTTGCTCCTGCACTCATGAAGAAGTTCAACTACAAGAGCCCCATGCAGATCCCGAAGTTTGACAAGATCGTTGTCAACGTCGGCGCAGGCGATGCAAAGGAAAACTCCAAGGTTATCGACAGCATCATCGAAGAGATCACGATGATCACCGGTCAGAAGGCAGTTCCGACCTACGCGAAGAAGTCGGTCGCAAACTTCAAGCTCCGTGAGGGCGTGAAGATCGGCGTCAAGGTCACGCTTCGCGGCGAGAATATGTACGAGTTCATGGATAAGCTGTTCAACCTGGCGCTGCCCCGCGTCCGCGACTTCAAGGGTATCAACCCCAACGCGTTCGACGGCAGAGGCAACTACGCACTGGGTCTGAAGGAACAGCTGATCTTCCCTGAGATCGAGTACGACAAGGTCGAGAAGGTTCGCGGTATGGACATCATCTTTGTCACCACCGCAAACACCGACGAAGAAGCAAGAGAGCTGCTCACCCTGATGGGCGCTCCGTTTGCGAAATAAGGAGGGGACTGAACAATGGCAAAGAAATCGATGATCCTGAAGCAGCAGAGACCGCAGAAGTTCTCGACGAGAGAATACAACAGATGCAAGATCTGCGGCCGTCCCCATGCCTATCTCCGCAAGTACGGCATCTGCCGTATCTGCTTCCGTGAGCTCGCATACAAGGGCGAGATCCCGGGCGTAAAGAAGGCAAGCTGGTAAAAACCGTCCGGCGCATGCCGGTAAATCTCCCATCTTATCGGAAGGAAAGCGGAGCACGGTTTCCGCTTTAACCACCGATTAGCCGTCGGGCAAAGCCCGGCAGCAAGAACTTAACTTGCATAAGGAGGATATTAAAATGCAAATTTCAGACGTAATTGCAGATATGCTCACCCGCATCAGAAATGCGAACGACGCAAAGCACGAGACGGTGGACATCCCTGCATCCAACATGAAGCGCGCGATCGCCGAGATTCTTCTTTCCGAGGGCTACATCAAGAGCTATCAGATCATTGAAGACGGCAAGCAGGGTGTGATCCGCATCACGCTGAAGTACGTCGGCAAGCAGAAGGTCATTCACGGTCTGCGCCGCGTATCCAAGCCGGGTCTCCGCATCTACTCGAACTGCGAGGATATGCCGAAGGTCATGAACGGCCTCGGTATTGCGATCGTTTCCACTTCCAAGGGCATCATGACCGACAGACAGGCTCGCAAAGAGAACGTCGGCGGCGAAGTGCTTGCCTTTGTATGGTAATCAAGGAGGGATACGGATATGTCAAGAATTGGTAGAATGCCCGTTGTAATTCCCGCCGGTGTTACCGTTACGGTCGGCGAGGGCAACTTGGTCACGGTCAAGGGACCCAAGGGCGAGCTGCAGGACAGCTTCGCACATTGCCTCGGCATCAAGGTTGAGGGCAACGAAGTTCTCGTTACCCGCTCCTCCGAGGAGAAGGAAGTCAAGGCGCTTCACGGTCTGACGAGAGCGCTCATCAACAACATGGTGCACGGCGTCACCGAGGGCTATTCCAAGAAGCTCGAGATCAACGGCGTCGGCTACAAGGTCGAGAAGGCGGGCAAGAAGATCACCCTCTCGCTCGGTTATTCGCACCCCGTATACTTTGAGGAAGCAAACGGCATCACCTATGAGACCCCGGATGCAAACACCATCATCGTACACGGCATCGACCGTCAGGCAGTCGGTCAGGCAGCGGCGCAGATCCGCGAGAAGAGACCGCCTGAGCCCTACCTCGGTAAGGGTATCAAATATGCGGACGAGCACATTCGCCGTAAGGCCGGTAAGACCGGTAAATAATGAAAGGAGTGGACACAGATGGTTTCAAGAAAAGACAGTAACGCGCAGCGTCTCAAGAGACACGCGAGAGTCAGAGGCAAGATCTCCGGCACGGCAGAAACCCCTCGCCTTTGCGTTTATCGTTCCAACGCGAACATTTCTGCGCAGATCATTGATGATGTCAAGGGCGTGACCCTCGTATCCGCTTCCAGCCTTGAAAAGGATTTCAAGGGACACGGCGGAAACAAGGAGTCTGCAACCGAAGTCGGCAAGATGATTGCCGAGAGAGCAATCGCAAAGGGAATCACCAACGTCGTTTTCGACCGCGGCGGTTACCTCTATCACGGTCGTGTATCGGCACTGGCTGAAGGCGCTCGCGAGGGCGGTCTGAAGTTCTGAGGTCGGTTTGTACACGGTTTGAAATTTATTTTCAATCACTGATTAAGGAGAAAAAACATGGCTTACAGAAACGATGCGGCGAAGCAGGACAGCGAATTCAGCGAGAGCCTGGTCGCCCTCAACCGTGTTTCCAAAACCGTAAAAGGCGGACGCATTGCCCGCTTCACCGCGATCATGGTCGTCGGTGACAGAAATGGCCGCGTAGGCTACGGTCTCGGAAAAGCAGCCGAGGTTCCGGATGCGATCCGCAAGGGAATCGAAGATGCAAAGAAGAACATGATCACCGTTTCCCGCAAGGGTTCCACCATCCCGCACGAGATCGTCGGCGAGTTCGGCGCAGGCAGAGTCCTGCTGAAGCCCGCAGCTCCCGGTACCGGTATCATCGCAGGCGGTGCGGTCCGTACCGTGCTTGAGCTTGCAGGCATTAAGAACATCCGTGCAAAGTGCCTCCGTTCCAACAATCCCACCAATGTCGTCAAGGCGACCTTTGAAGGTCTGAAGACGCTCCGTACCGCAGAGCAGGTTGCTGCCATCCGCGACAAGAGCGTGGACGACATCAAGGCGTAAGGAGGTAGTTTTCATGGAAAAGGTAAAAGTTGTTCTTACAAAGAGCCTGATCGGCGCAAAGCCGAACCAGAAGGCAACCGCAAAATCGCTCGGACTCAATAAAATCGGTGACAGCATCGTTCACGACAACGATGCCGTACTCGGCGGCAAGGTAAAGGTACTGTCCCACCTTGTTAAGATTGAGACGGTTTAAGTTCTCCGGAACCAAACCGTACACAAAGAATCAAACAAAGGAGGATTATCATGAAACTTCATGAACTTTCACCGGCTCCCGGCTCGACGACGCCTGCATGGCGCAAGGGCAGAGGTACCGGTTCCGGTAACGGAAAAACCGCCGGCAAGGGTCACAAGGGTCAGAACGCACGCTCGGGCGGCGGCGTGAGACCGGGCTTCGAAGGCGGACAGCTTCCTCTTTACAGAAAGCTTCCGAAGAGAGGATTCTACAACAGATTCGCAAAGGAATATTCCGTTGTGAACGTAGAGGCACTGAACCGTTTTGAGGACGGCGCAGTTGTGGATCTGGCAGTGCTTGCGGATGCAGGCGTCATCAGCCAGCCCCAGGGCGCGCTCAAGGTTCTCGGCAAAGGCGAGCTTGCCAAAAAAATCACTGTGAAAGCAGCAGTCTTTTCGGCGAGTGCCAAGGAAAAGATAGAAGCAGCAGGTGGAAAGACAGAGGTGGTATAAATGTTTCAGACATTTAAGAACGCGTTCAAGATCCCTGATCTGAGAAACAAGATTCTGTTCACCCTGTTTATTATCCTTCTGTATCGTATCGGCGTCGCCGTTCCCGTACCGTATATTCAGACCGGTATTGAGAACGTCTTCGGCTCCGGCTCCATTTTCGACTATCTCAACCTTCTGTCGGGCGGCGCGCTCGAGCAGGCAACCCTGTTTGCCCTCGGCGTATCTCCCTACATCAACGCATCCATTATCATTCAGCTGCTTGCCATCGCCATCCCTGCGCTTGAAAAGCTCTCCAAGGAAGGCGAAGAGGGCAGAAAGAAGCTGGACAGCATCACCCGCTATGTAACCGTTGCTCTGGCGCTTGTCACCAGCTTCGGCTACTATATGCTGATGAAGAACTACAATGCAGTCACCAACACCGGCGCATTCACGGCAGTCGTCATCATCTCCTGCTATTGCGCGGGCGCAGCACTGGTCATGTGGCTTGCAGAGAAGATCGATGAAAAGGGTATCGGCAACGGTATCTCGATGATCCTCTTTGCAAACATCATCTCCCGTCTGCCCTCGATGTTCCGCACCATGTGGAACACCGCTTACGGTTGGATGCAGAAGGGCGGTCTCGGCATTCTCTGGGGCGTACTTTTCATCCTCTGCATTATCGCATTCATGATCGCGCTGGTCGGCGTTGTCGTTTTCCTCACGGAGAGCGAGCGCAAGATCCCCGTTCAGTATGCAAAGCGCGTGGTTGGCAGAAAGATGTACGGCGGTCAAAGCTCCGTACTGCCGATCAAGCTGAACATGACCGGTGTCATGCCGATCATCTTCGCTTCCTCGATCTGCTCGCTGCCCGCAACCATCATGATGTTCATCAAGGAGCCCACGACCGCCGGCTTCGGCAAGAGCGTCTACAACTTCTTCAAGAACATCTCGGATCCGACTTCCATCGTTTATGTTATTGTCTACTTCATCCTGATCATCGCGTTCGCGTACTTCTATATCGCGATCTCGTTCAACCCGGTTGAGGTGGCAAATAATCTGAAGAAGAACGGCGGATTCATCCCCGGTATTCGTCCCGGCAAACCCACTTCTGATTATATTTCCAAGATTCTGTCCAAGATCACGCTGATCGGCGCGATCTATCTGGGCGTAATCGCAATCTTCCCGATGATTCTCACGATGATTTCCAAGTCGACGTTCCAGGGCATCATGTTCGGCGGCTCTTCGCTGCTGATCGTTGTCGGCGTTGCGCTGGAGACCACGAGAGAGATCGAGGCACAGATGACGATGCGTCACTACAAGGGCTTCCTGGAATAAGCCTTTCTCAAGTGAGGTAAAGCATGAAGATCATATTTCTGGGTGCTCCCGGTGCCGGTAAAGGCACACAGGCAGAACTCGTATCCGAAAGACTCGGCATTCCGACGATCTCCACCGGCGCGATCATTCGCAAAGCGCTGAAGGAGGGCACGGAGATGGGGCTTGCCGCCAAGAGCTATATCGAGGCGGGCAAGCTGGTTCCCGATGAGGTTGTCATCGGCATCATCCGTGAGCGTCTGGCTGAGGACGATTGCAAAAACGGCTTTATTCTCGACGGCTTCCCGCGCACGATCGCGCAGGCAGAAGCGCTGGACAAAATGGGTATCGTCATTGACCTGGTCGTCAACATCAGCGTCAGTGACGAGACCATCGTCTCGCGCATGAGCGGCAGACGTGTCTGCCCCACCTGCGGTGCTACCTTCCACACGCTGTTCAATCCTTCCGCGAAGGGCGACAAGTGTGACAAGTGCGGCGCCGAGCTGACCATCCGCAAGGATGATAAGCCCGAGGTCGTCCGTGACCGCCTCGCGGTCTACCACACCGAGACCGAACCTCTGGAGCGCTACTATGCGGCAAAGGGGATCCTGAAAACGGTCGTCGGTCAGGAGAAGCTGGAGGACACTACGGCGCTGACCTTCCAGGCAATCGGAGCGTAAAATGATTCAGCTTAAAAATTCAGCACAGTTAAAGCAGATGCGCGTGGCGGGCAGAATTACCGCCGAGGCGCTGCTCGTGGCAGAGGAACATGTGAAACCCGGAATTTCCACGAAATTTCTGGACACCGTGATCCACGATTACATCGTGAAGTGCGGTGCAAAACCGTCTTTCCTCGGTTACGGCGGCTTCCCCGGCAGTGCCTGCATCAGCATCAATGACGAAGTCATTCACGGCATTCCCTCGAAGAATCGGATTCTTAAAGAGGGCGACATCGTAAAGGTTGACGTGGGCGCGTTTATCGACGGGTTCCACGGCGACAGCGCACGGACATTCCCGGTCGGGAAGGTCAGTGCAGAAGCCATGCACCTGATCGAAGCGACGAAAGAGAGCTTCTTCAAGGGCTTTGAACAAGTCTCTGCCGGTTTACGCATCGGCGATATCGGCGCGGCTGTGGAGGCTTGTGCAAAGGCAAACGGTTTCAGTGTCGTCCGCAGATACGTCGGGCACGGCGTGGGGCATGAGCTGCACGAATCGCCCGAGGTTCCGAACTACGGTACGCCGGGTCGCGGCGCCAGACTTTACCCCGGCATGGTCATTGCGATCGAGCCGATGGTCAATGCAGGCGTCCCCGATGTACTTGAACTTCCCGACGGCTGGACGGTCAAGACTGCCGACGGCAAGCTGTCGGCGCACTACGAAAACACCGTTGCGCTGACCGATGAGGGACCGATCATTCTGACGGATGCCCATGTGTGAGAGCTGTGTCGGTTGCCTTGCGTACTCGATGTGCGGCAGGGACAGAAAACGGCTGTTCTGCGTAGTCGGTGTTTGCGATGAAGATTTTGTGCTTCTTGCAAACGGAGACCTGCGCAAACTGGACCGACCGAAGCGAAAACGACTGAAGCATTTGCAGTTCACCGGCGCGCGGATCGAAATTCCGCACGACGATGAAACGCTCCGCCGTCGCATAGCGGACTATGAGTTTGAGGCAAGGAGGGATTATTCTGCCGAAGGATGACGTAATGGAATTTGAAGGCGTGGTCATTGAGGCGCTGCCGAATGCCAACTTCAAAGTGCAGCTTCCCAACGGGCATATCGTAAATGCCCACATCTCGGGTAAGCTCCGTATGAACTATATCCGAATACTGCCCGGTGACAAGGTGACCGTCGAGGTCTCGGTATACGACCTGACCAAGGGGCGCATCACCTGGCGCGTGAAATAAACAAACCATTATGAAAGGAAGATAAACAATGAAAGTTAAGCCTTCCGTAAAGAAGATTTGCGAAAAGTGCAAAATCATCAAGAGAAAAGGTAAAGTAATGGTTATTTGCGAGAACCCCAAGCATAAGCAGAAGCAGGGCTAAGCAGATCCCATTATACCAAGACTGTCCAAGTGACAGAAACCAAAGAAAGGGTGGATTACACAAATGGCTCGTATAGCTGGTGTTGATATTCCAAATCAGAAGCGTGTTGAGATCGCGCTGACCTACATTTACGGTATCGGACAGACCAGTGCCAAGGCGATCCTTGCAAAGACCGGTATCAACCCTGATACCCGTGCAAAGGATCTGACCGAGGCTGAGATCGCGAAGCTCCGTGATGAGATCGAAGCACACTACACCGTCGAGGGCGACCTTCGCCGTGATGTAGCGCTCAACATCAAGAACATGGTAGAAATCAACTGCTACCGCGGCATTCGTCACAGAAAGGGCCTGCCCGTAAGAGGACAGCGCACGAAGACCAATGCCAGAACGCGCAAGGGTCCCGCAAAGACCATCGCGAACAAGAAGAAGTAAAGGAGTGATAACGAAAGATGGCTAAGGCAGTTAAGAAGGTTATCAAGAAGCGCCGTGAGCGCAAGAACGTTGAAAAAGGCGCAGCGCATATCCAGTCGACCTTTAACAACACGATCATCACGATCACCGATACCGAAGGCAACGCCGTATCGTGGGCATCCGCAGGCGAGCTCGGTTTCAAGGGTTCGAGAAAGTCCACTCCTTACGCAGCACAGACTGCTGCTGAGCAGGCCGGCAAGATTGCCGTTGACCACGGCATGAAGACCGTTGAGGTCTATGTCAAGGGTCCCGGCTCGGGACGTGAATCTGCGATCCGTGCGCTCCAGACCGTCGGTCTCGACATCACGCTGATCAAGGACGTTACCCCGATCCCGCACAACGGTTGCCGTCCGCCCAAGCGCAGACGCGTGTAATGATTGAAGGAGGTATAACACAATGGCAAGATATACAGGTCCTGTTTGCAGAATGTGCCGCAGAGAAGGCGTAAAGCTGTATCTGAAGGGCGAACGCTGCACGTCCGGCAAGTGCTCTCTTGACCGCAGAGCAAAGGTTCCCGGTCAGCATGCAGATGCACGCAAGAAGGTCGGCGAATACGGTATGCATCTCCGTGAGAAGCAGAAGGTCAGAAGATACTACGGCATCCAGGAGAAGCAGTTCAGAAACTACTTTGACATGGCAGACGCAAAGGAAGGCATGACCGGTGCAAACCTGCTCACCATCCTTGAGTGCCGCTTTGACAATGTTGTTTACAGAATGGGTATGGCAGAGAGCCGCGCAGAAGCACGTCAGCTCGTTCTGCACAATCACTTCCGCATCAACGGCAAGAAGGCAAACATCCCCTCGCTGCTTGTCCGTGTCGGCGATGTGATCACCGTAAGCGACAACAGCACGGACAGTGCAAAGATCAAGGAGCTTCTTGAAGGTCTTGCATCGCGCGTTTCTCCGAAGTGGCTTGATGTCAACAAGGAAAACGGCACTGCAAAGGTCGTCGCACTTCCCACGAAGGAAGACATCGACTTCGAGATCAACGAGCAGCTTATCGTCGAGTTCTATTCCAAGTAATACCGCCTCCGATGTATGTACGCATCGGAGCGGCGCTTCGGGCGTGCATATATGTGCAGTGCAAATTCCCAACCCCGTACGGGGCATGAAAGAACGATTGCATCATTTGATTTCAAGGAGGGTACGAAATGATAGAAATTGAAAAGCCCAATATCAGTATGGTTGGCGTCAGCGAAGACGGCAGTGAGGGAACTTTCATTGTCGAACCGCTGGAGCGCGGCTACGGCACGACGCTCGGTAACTCGCTGCGCCGTGTGCTTCTCAGCTCGCTTCCCGGTGTTGCAGTATGCAGCATCAAGATCGACGGCGTTCTTCACGAGATCTCGACCGTGTCCGGCGTAAAGGAAGACGTCACCGAGATCGTACTCAATGTCAAGGGCATCGTTGCGAAGCTCTATTCGCAGACGCCCAAGACGGTCGTCATCGATGTCACAGGCGCGTGCGAAGTCACCGCAGGCGACATTGCATCCGACGCTGATATTGAAATCCTCAATCCCGAGCATCATATCGCCACTGTTGTGGAGAATGCCCGCTTCTACATGGAGCTGACCTTCGATCACGGCAGAGGATATGTTTCGCAAGAGAAGAATAAGCAGGCGTACAACGCATCCGTTCCGACCGGCGCGCCGATCGGGCTGATCTTCACCGATTCGATCTACACGCCCGTGTATAAGGCACAGTACACCGTGGAAAACACGCGTGTCGGCAACATCACGGACTATGACAAGCTCACGCTGAATGTCAAGACGAACGGCACGATCTCCGCAAAGGAAGCGATCTCGCTTGCCGCCAAGATACTCAACGAGCATCTCAACTTGTTTGTCAATATGTCAGACGAGGCAAAGAAGACCGAGATTATGGTCGAACGCAAGGAGACCATCCGTGATAGAGTTCTTGAGATGACCATTGAAGATCTTGACCTGTCCGTGCGCAGCTTCAACTGCCTGAAGCGCGCGGGCATTAACACGGTTGAGGATCTGACCAACCGTACCGAGAGTGAAATGATTAAAGTCAAGAACCTCGGTAAGAAGTCGCTTGAGGAAGTTATCCACAAGCTGCAGGGACTCGGACTCGAGCTGAAGCACGAGGAAGAGTAATTCACGACGCACGGCGTCATAATACGATAAGGAGGGAACTACAATGCCCGGAACCAGAAAGCTCGGCAGAACCACTGACCATAGAAAAGCGATGCTCAGAGGCATGGTAACCTATTTGCTGGAGAACGGTTCTGTTGAGACGACTCTCACCAGAGCGAAGGAAGTACAGCCTCTTGCCGAAAAGATGATCACGCTCGGCAAGAAGAATACGCTTGCAAGCCGCCGTCAGGCACTTGCATTCATTACGAAGGAGAGCGTCGTGAAGAAGCTGTTCGACACGATCGCACCCGAGTATGCTGACCGCAACGGCGGTTACACCCAGATCTTCAAGATCGGTCCTCGCAGAGGCGATGCGGCGGAGATGGCGATCATTCGTCTTGTCCCCACCACGGCTGCTGCGGAGAAGTCTGCGAAGTAAGTCGCAAAAAGCGAATTTTACACAAAAAAGCGCGGTCTGCGGACCGTGCTTTTTTCGCTTTTCCCGATTTTACGGCGCGGGAATTGACAAAGATGCACGAAACGGATAGAATAGGGGTGTATTTCTTGAAAGGCACCGCAGCAGCGGCGAGGGCAATCGGTATGAAGAAAAGCCAGACAAAATATATCCTCATTCTTTTTCTCACGGCGATCATCTGGGGCTTTGCGTTCCCGTTCCAGCTTCAGGGGGGCAATGCGCTCGGCGCATTCTGGTTCAATGCGATCCGGTATGCCATCGGCGCGCTGTCGCTCGTGCCGGTGATCCTGATCTTCGAGCGCGAGGGGCGCGATGCGGCAAAGCTGCGCCGCACGCTCGGCGGCGGTGCGGTCTGCGGCGTGATCCTCTTCGCGGCGACCACCTTGCAGCAGCTTGGCATGCAGGCGACGCAGAGCTCGGCGAAGACCGGGTTTATCACCGGACTGTACATGATCTTTGTGCCGTTCTGCGGCATCTTCATGCATCGCCGCGTGCGTCCCGAGGCATGGCTCGGGGCAGCCGTCGCAGTGCTCGGGCTGTATTTCGTCAGCTTTCAGAGCGGGGACACCGCGTTTCAGCCCGGAGACCTCATCACGCTTGCGGGCGCGCTGTTCTGGACGGCGCACATCGTGACGATCGACAAGTTGTCGCCGAATACCAGCGCCATCAAGTTTTCCATGACGCAGTTTGTGGTCTGCGGTGCCCTGTGCGTGATTTTTGCGCTTGCATTCCGTGAGACGGTCAGCCCGGAACTGATCCGCACGGCGGCTGTACCGCTGCTGTACTGCGGCATCATGTCCTCCGGCGTGGCGTACACCTGCCAGGTCATCGGGCAGCGCGGCACCGAACCGGCACTTGCGTCCATCATCCTCTGCACCGAGTCGGTCTTCTCGGCGGTCGGCGCGTTCTTCATCCTGCATGAGAATCTCGGGGTGCGCGGTTACATCGGTTGTGCGCTGATGTTCGTCGGCATCATCCTCTCACAGCTTAATGTTTTCAAATCCAAAAAGACGGCATAAGCGCTTTTACAGAGGGCGGCTTGTGCCGCCTTCGGGTTTTGTGCACGGCTTATAATTTTACCGCCTTCTGCATACAATGGGAAAGCGAAGGGCGGTGACGGCATGAAGATCCGGATCGGGCGTGAGGGCATGGCGCTCTGCATCTTAACAGCGGCACTCTGTGCAGTGTTTGCACTGTCCGTGCAGATGTATGACAGACTGGAAAGCGAAACCGCAGACGGCACGCTTACCGCCGCTGCAAGCGCTGCGCGGCATTTTCTCGGCGAGAATGAGGCGGTTGCTGCCTTTTTCGGGATGACCGATGCCGCGGCGGTCACCGCGGACGCAACGGAGGATGCAACGGCGGGCATTGCGGATGCGCAGGACCATGCGCAGATCCGTGCGGCGGCAGCCGAATACATTCAGCGCTATAATCAGATCTATGCGGCTTTGCGGTAAGGCGATCGGCATTTTCTTCTGCATCCTGCCGATGGTGCTGTCCTGCGCGGCGGCGGGTGAGCTGATGCTGCCGCTTGCCGCAGCGGTCTGCCTGCATGAGGCGGCACATCTGCTCGCCCTGCATGCGGTCGGCGGCAGGCTGCGGGACTTCCGCGCCGCGCCGTTCGGGCTGCGGCTGGAGATGGACGAGAACACGCTTTCCGCCGGTGGGGAAGCGCTGGTCGCGGCGGCGGGGAGCGCCGCCAATCTGCTTTGCGCGCTTCTTGCATGGGGGCTGCATGCCGCTTTCCGGCTCGATCTTGCCGCCTTCGGTCTGCTGAACCTGTTTTGCGCGCTGTTCAATCTGCTGCCGGCGGTATCGCTGGACGGCGGCAGACTGCTCTGTCTCGTGCTCGGCGCGGTGTGGGATCCCTTTCGCGCGGTGCGGGTGACGGCGGGCGTTTCGCTGCTTTTGTCCCTTGCCGTATTTCTCGCGTCCTCTTACCGGCTTTTGACGACGGGGGAGGGGCTGTATGCGCTTCTGTTCGCCCTGTATCTGCTGTCGGTCACGGCAAAGAGCGGCGGTCTGACAGCTTCGGCAAAAAACGGAGAATAACCGAGGATTTCGGCGCTTTTCTGAGCAAAATCAACATTTTTTCAAAAATTCAGAACCTCGTTTTGAAAAATTGCAGAAATCCGCGATTTTTCGCGCAAATTTTGCAAATATTTTTGAAGAAACCTATTGCATTTTACAGATGTTTTTTATATAATGATTACCGACGCAAACACGCGGGGTACGGGACGTGCCGCCGCGTGTTTAATCGGTTAAAAAGGATGTGTATAAACTCTAAGAAAATGAGCAGGCTTATCGAACTGAAAAATGTGTCGAAATCCTTTGAGGATACGGCGGTGCTGAAAAACATCAACCTCTATATCCGTGACAAGGAATTCGTTACGCTCCTGGGACCCTCCGGCTGCGGCAAGACCACCACGCTGCGGATCATCGGCGGCTTTGAGACGCCGGACGAGGGCGATGTTTATTTCGACGGCAAGCGCATCAACGACTTGCCCCCCTATAAGCGTACCGTCAATACGGTATTCCAGAAGTACGCGCTGTTCCCGCACCTCAATGTGTATGAGAACGTCGCGTTCGCGCTCCGGCTTGCCAAACGCAGCGAGAAGGAGATTTCAGTCAAGGTCAAGGAGATGCTGAAGATCGTCAACCTCGAAGGGTTTGAGCGGCGCAGCGTCGAAAAGCTGTCGGGCGGACAGCAGCAGCGCGTCGCCATTGCACGCGCGCTGGCAAACGACCCGAAGGTGCTGCTGCTTGACGAGCCGCTCGGCGCACTGGATCTGAAGCTCCGCAAGGAGATGCAGACCGAGCTGAAGAAGATTCAGCAGCGCATGGGGATCACATTCGTCTATGTTACCCACGATCAGGAAGAGGCGCTCTCGATGAGCGATACCGTCGTTGTCATGGACAACGGCGTGATCCAGCAGATCGGAACGCCCGAAGATATATACAACGAACCTGCCAACGCCTTTGTCGCCGACTTCATCGGCGAGAGCAACATTCTGGACGGCATCATGCACGCGGACAAGCTGGTCGAGTTTGCCGGCCACACGCTGGAGTGCGTGGACGGCGGCTTTGCCAAGGACGAGCCTGTGGACGTGGTCATCCGCCCCGAGGATGTGGACATGGTGGACGCGAACAGCGTGCCGATCCGCGGCAGAGTGGATACCGTCACCTTCAAGGGCGTACATTACGAGATCATCGTGGACGTCGCGGGCTTCAAATGGATGATCCAGACCACCGATTATGCCGCGCCCGGCACGGAAGTCGGTCTGCGCATCCTGCCGAACGAGATCCACGTTATGAAGAAGTCGAAGTATTCCGATCTTTACGGCGACTATTCCACCTATTTTGATGAGATGGACAGCGCCGACGGCAAAAAGGACGGTGCGGGGGATGCACAATAAGTCCTGGATGGCGCGCCTCATGGCGGCGCCGCATGTCGTCTGGTCGATCCTGTTCATTCTGGCGCCGCTTGCCTTCGTCTTTTACTATGCGTTCACGGACAAGACAGGCGCGTTCACACTGAACAACATAAAGGAGCTCGGCAGCGCAAGCTATCTCGATATTTTCACGCGCAGCCTCTGCTTTGCCCTTGCGGCGACGGCGATCTGCCTGCTTGTCGCATACCCGCTGGCTTACGCGATCTCGCGTGCCAAGCCGCGGTCGCAGAAGATCTGCATCATGCTCACCATGCTGCCGATGTGGATGAACTTCCTCATCCGCACCTATTCCATCATGGCGATCCTCGAGGACACCGGGTTCCTCAATTCGCTCCTCGGGCGGATCGGTCTGCCTCCGCTGCACATCATCAACACGGGCGGCGCGGTCATCTTCGGCATGGTGTACAATTACCTGCCGTATATGGTCCTGCCGATCTACACCGTGCTTTCCAAGCTGGACAACCGTCTGCTGGAGGCATCCGCAGACCTCGGCTGCACGCCGATGCAGACCTTCTTCAAGGTGGTCATGCCGCTCAGCCGCTCGGGTGTCGTCTCGGGCGTGACAATGGTGTTTGTGCCGTCGGTCAGCACCTTCTACATTTCGCAGAAGCTCGGCGGCGGCAAATTCCAGCTCATCGGCGACGTCATCGAGCGTCAGTTCCAGAGCGCGTATAACTACAACCTCGGCGCGGCGATGTCGCTTGTGCTGATGGTGCTGATCCTACTCTCACTGGCTGTGATGAACCGCTATTCCGATGAAGAGGAAGGGGGGCTCGTCGCATGAGACCGCTTTCCAAGGTATACACGGCGCTGATCTTCGTGATCCTCTATGCGCCGATCGCCGTCATGGTACTGTTCTCGTTCAACTCGATCAACTCGACCGGTGTGTTTGCGGGCTTCTCGACCTACTGGTACCGTGAGCTGTTCCGCGACGGCGCGACGCTTGCCGCACTCAAGAATACCCTTGTGCTGGCGGTTTCGTCTTCGCTGATCGCCACGATCATCGGCACGGTTGCCGCCGTCGGTATCTTCAAGCTGAAGAACCGCGCGGCAAAAAGCGCGATCATGACCGTCACCAACATCCCGATGATGAACCCGGATATTGTCACGGGTATCTCAATGATGCTGTTGTTCGTCTTCGTCTGCGTCAGACTCGCGGGCGCGGCAAGCCTCAGCTTTGCCACTGTGCTGATCGCGCACATCACCTTCAACCTGCCTTACGTCATTCTGTCTGTCATGCCGAAGCTGCGGCAGATGGATAAGCACTTGACCGAGGCTGCGCTTGACCTCGGCTGCACGCCGATGCAGGCGTTCTTCAAGGTGGAATTGCCTTCGATTATGCCCGGTGTCATTTCCGGACTGATCATGGCATTCACATTGTCGCTCGACGACTTCGTTATCAGCTATTTCACCACCGGCAGCGGCTTTGAGACGCTTCCGATCCGCATCTATTCCATGACCAAAAAGCGTGTGACGCCGGATATGTACGCGCTGTCCACGCTGATCTTTATCGCGGTGCTTGCCCTGCTCGTCCTCTCCAACCTTGCCGGCAGCAAGAGTGAGAAGAAGAGCCACGCAAAAGTACCCGCACAAACGGAGGTAACCAAGTGAAAAAATTTCTTGCGGCGCTTGCCGTTCTCTTTGCGTTCTGCACCATGCTTTCGCTGTCGGCTTTCGCCGCCGACCGCGTGCTGAATGTCTACAACTGGGGCGAATATATTTCGGACGGCAGCGAGGGCTCGCTTGATGTCAATGCCGAATTTGAGAAGTGGTATGCCGAGACCTACGGCGAGACGGTCAAGGTCGTCTACACCACCTATGCCTCGAACGAAGATCTGTATGCCAAGCTCAAGAGCGGCGCGGCGGGCTACGATGTGATCCTGCCCTCCGACTACATGATCGCGCGCATGATTGAAGAAGGCATGCTTGAAAAGCTCAACTTTGACAACATTCCGAACTATACGGGCATCAGCGAGAGTTTCCGCGGACTGTACTATGATGCAAACGACGAATACAGCGTGCCGTTCTCCTACGGCATGGTCGGCATCATCTATGACACCACGGTCGTGGACGAGGCGGACACCGGCACGTGGGATCTGATGTGGAACGAGAAGTATGCAGGTAAGATCCTGCAATTCAACAATTCCCGCGATGCATTCGGTACGGCAATGTATCGTGCCGGGATTGATGTCAATACCGAAGACCGCGCAGCATGGCAGACGGCGCTGGATGCGCTGAAAGCGCAGAAACCGCTCCTCCAGGGCTACGTTATGGACGAGGTCTTCAACAAGATGGAGGGCGGGGAAGCCGCCGTTGCCGCCTACTACGCGGGCGACTACCTCTCGATGGTCGAAAACAACGACAAGCTCGGGTTCTACTACCCCACAGATAAGGACGGCAACTTTGCCACCAACCTCTTCGTCGATGCCTACTGCATCCCGAAGGGCGCGGCAAACAAGGATCTTGCCGAGGCTTATATCAACTTTTCGCTGTCCGAGAAAATCGCCGTTGCCAACGCCGAGGTCGTATGCTACGCTTCTCCGAATGCGGCGGTCTACGAGAGTGCGACCTATCGCGAGGACATGGGCGACGAGGCGATGGAGATCCTCTATCCCGCAGACTTTGATTTCGGAGCCAACTACAACAAGATGAGTTACCATAACCTCGATGCCGAGACGCTGGCAGCCGTCAACACGCTGTGGGAGGAACTGATGCTGGACGGCGGTATGGGCGCTGCGATCTATATCATCGCTGCCGTGATCGTCGCTTTGATTGTCGTTTTTGTCTTCTACCGCAGAACGGTCAAGAAGAAGCGCGAAAAAATGTACGAATAAATCAAAAATACCGGAAAGCCGTGCTTTCCGGTATTTTTACAGGCGGCGTTTTTAAACTTTTGCATATACCCGGGAACACTTCCTGCATTTTCACTTGACAAAGCTGCATATCATTTGTATAATAGAGTATCCGTTATGACGGGCAAATAAGCGTCGCTGTCGTTGAAACTGTGAAGAATCAGGTGTACAGACGGATATTGATTGTGCATAATTTTCAAAAATTCGTTTTTTATCTTGAATTTCGCGTCGCTTTGTGGTATATTTAACGTATATGTTTTTATACCGAAGAATTTACTTGAGAGGGTTTGCAATGAGCGCGAAAACGTTAGGTTACATTTTAAAACGCCTCGGACTTGCAATTCTGACGGTCTGGGTCGTTATTACTGCGACTTTTTTCATCATGCACGCCGTTCCGGGCGGTCCGTTCATGTCCGAGAAGGCAACGACGGCTGCCGTCACCGCGCAGCTGGAGGCGAAGTACGGCCTTGACAAGCCGCTGATGGAGCAGTATTTTACGTATCTGAAGGATATTGTGACGAAGTTTGACTTCGGTCCTTCCATCAAGCAACGCGGCAGACAGGTCACCGACATCATTGCGGACGGCCTTAAGGTCTCGGCAAAACTCGGCGTGATCGCTGCGGCGCTGGCACTGGTCGTGGGCATCGTCCTCGGCGCGGTCGCCGCACTCCGCCGCAATAAGCTGATTGATAAGATTATCATGGTCATTACAACGGCGCTGGTCTCCATGCCGTCCTTTATCATGGGATCTCTGCTTCTCATCCTGTTTGCAGTCAAGTGGAAGCTGCTTCCTGCAAACGGTGCAACGACGCAGGGACTTGTTCTGCCGGTTATCACGCTGTCGCTGTCACCGATGGCATACATCACGCGTCTGACCCGCTCGTCCATGCTGGATGTGCTCGGGCAGGATTATATCCGCACCGCACGCGCCAAGGGCGTGCCCGGCGCGCGCATCATCTTCGGGCATGCGCTAAAGAACTCGCTGATCCCGGTCATTACCTATGTCGGACCGATGCTGGCGTACATCGTCACCGGCTCGCTCGTCGTCGAGAAGATCTTCTCGGTCTCGGGCATCGGTCGCGCCTTTGTCAACAGCATTACAAACCGCGATTACCCGCTGATCATGGGTACCACCATCGTACTGGCGTCGCTGATTGTCATCATGAACCTCATCAGTGACATTCTGTACAAGGTCGCCGACCCGCGTATCACACTTGAGTAGGAGGAATGAAAGCATAATGGCAAAGGAACCGTTCAGTATGCACGTCGATGTGGACGATTTTATTCCCGCTACCGACGCCGAAAAAGAATATCTGGTGCAGATGCGCCCGTCGTCTACCTTCTTTAAGGACGGCGTCAAGCGCCTTCTGAAAAACAAGATCGCCACGATCAGCCTGATCGTGGTCATCCTCATTACCCTTGCATCCATTATCATTCCGATGTTCTGGCCCTACTCCTATGACAATATGCTCGGTGTCCGTCCCGGCAAGCCGGTGGATTCCTCGTATAACAACCTTGCGCCTTTCCAGTACGGCAAGACCGAGCTGAAAGCGATTGAGGCAGGGGAGAAGGTCTTCCCGCACATCTTCGGCACGGATGCCTCCGGTCGCGACTACTTTATCCGCGTGGTCTACGGCACGCGCATTTCGCTTGCCGTCGGCTTCTTTGCCAGCATCATCGTCCTGATCATCGGTATGCTGGTCGGCTCGATTGCCGGTTATTGCGGCGGTAAGGTCGATATGATCATCATGCGCATTGTCGATGTCATCTATTCACTGCCCGACATGCTGATGGTCATTCTGCTTGCATCGGTACTCGGCCGCGTGCTGGATCCTCTCATTGAGGGAACGGTGCTCGGCAAGCTCGGCAGCAACATGATCAGCCTGTTCATCGTCTTTGCCGTGCTGTATTGGGTTTCAATGGCGCGCCTGATCCGCGGGCAGATTCTTTCGCTGCGCGAGCAGGAGTATGTCCTCGCCGCGCGCGCAACCGGCGCCAAAGGCGGTTGGGTCATCCGCAAGCATCTGCTGCCCAACTGCATCAGTGTGGTCATCATTTCCACGGCGCTCCAGATTCCCAGTGCGATCTTCACCGAAAGCTACCTGTCGTTCCTCGGTCTCGGCGTCAATGCGCCGATGCCCTCGCTCGGTTCGCTTGCGTCCGACGCGCTCAACGGCATCAACTCGTATTCGTATCGTCTGGTCATTCCTGCGGTCGTCATTTCGCTGATCGTTTTGTCGCTCAACCTGTTCGGCGACGGTCTGCGCGATGCGTTCGACCCGAAACTGAATAATTAAGGAGGGGAAAAAGATGTCTGAATTGCTCCAAGTCAAAGACCTTCACACCTCCTTCTTCACCGATGCGGGCGAAGTCCGCGCCGTCAACGGTGTATCCTTCAACCTTGACCACGGCAAGGTGCTCGGTATCGTCGGCGAGTCCGGTTCGGGTAAGTCGGTCACGGCGTATTCGATCATGCAGATCCTCGCCGGCACCGGCAAGATCGTTTCCGGCTCGATCAAACTCGACGGCAAAGAGCTCGTCAATGCGGGCGAAAAGGTCATGAAGACCGTCCGCGGCAACAAAATTTCGATCATTTTCCAGGACCCCATGACCTCGCTCAACCCGACCTACACGATCGGACGCCAGCTCATGGAGGCAATCCTGCTTCACACCAACCGCAACAAGCGGGAGGCGCGTGCACGCGCCATTGAGATGCTGAAGCTCGTCAACGTCAACGAACCCGAGAAGCGCATGAAGCAGTATCCCTACGAATTTTCGGGCGGTATGCGGCAGCGTGTCATGATTGCCATGGCACTTGCCTGCGAGCCGGATATTCTGATCGCGGATGAGCCGACCACGGCGCTCGATGTGACCATCCAGGCGCAGATTCTATCTCTGATGAAGGATCTGCAGAAGGAACTCGGCATGGCGATCATCATGATCACGCATGACCTCGGCGTCGTTGCGCAGATGTGTGATGAAGTCATTGTCATGTATGCCGGCTCGATCTGCGAGCAGGGCACGGCGGATGAGATCTTCTACAATCCGCATCATGAGTACACCAAGGGTCTGCTGCGTTCAATCCCGACGGCGCATACCGCGGGCACAAAGCTCCAGCCGATCACGGGTACGCCGATCGACCTGCTCAATATGCCGAAGGGATGTCCTTTTGCCCCCCGTTGCGGCAATGCAATGAAAATCTGCCTGCGCGAGTGCGCACAGCGGATGCAGCTGAATGACGATCATGCGGCGGCATGCTGGATGAACGTCAAGGATGCCTTTGAAAAAGGTGAGATCACGACTGAGGGAGGGGAAGCACATGCCTGAAATCAATGAGCGCCCCTTGCTGGAAGTCAAGGATTTAAAACAATACTTCAACATTCCGATGGGCATGTTCCAGTCGAAGCCGCTGAAAGCGGTGGACGGCGTGTCCTTCACGATCGGCAAGCGGGAGACGCTTGGACTTGTCGGTGAATCCGGCTGCGGCAAGACCACGGTCGGTAGAACCATTCTGCATCTGTACAAGCCGACGGCAGGCGAGATCGTCTTCGACGGCAAGAAGATCGAGTCCAAGGCGGATATTCAGGATTTCCGCAAGAAGGCAACGATGGTCTTCCAGGACCCGTATTCCTCGCTGAACCCGCGTATGACGGTCGCCGACATCATCGGCGAGCCGCTCGATGTACACAAGCTCTACAGCACGAAGGCGGAGCGCAATGAACGCATTCTCGAGCTGATGGATCATGTTGGTCTGAACAGTGAGCATGCGTCGCGCTATGCACACGAATTTTCGGGCGGTCAGCGTCAGCGTATCGGCATTGCCCGTGCACTTGCGGTCAACCCCGAGTTCATCGTCTGCGATGAGCCGGTCTCCGCACTGGACGTTTCGATCCAGGCGCAGGTCATTAACATGTTTGACGATTTGCAGGACAGACTGGGACTGACCTATCTGTTCATCGCGCATGACCTTCTGGTTGTCCGTCATATCAGTGACCGCATCGCGGTCATGTACCTCGGCAAGATGGTGGAGCTTGCGGACGCGGCGGAGATCTACGATCACCCGCTGCACCCCTATTCGCAGTCGCTTCTGTCGGCGGTTCCTGTGCCGGATCCGAAGGTTGCACGCGCCAACAAGCGCATTGTGCTCACCGGTGATATTCCCAGCCCGCTGAATGCGCCCTCCGGCTGTCCGTTCCGCACGCGCTGCCGCTATGCAACCGAGCAGTGTGCTGCCGAGATGCCGGAATTCAAGGAAGTATCCAAGGGGCATTTTGTCGCCTGCCATCGCACCGCCGAGATCAATTCGTAAAGGCGGCTCAATATTTCGTTCATATACCGCCCGCAAACGGACGGATATTTGAAAAAAATTCTGAAAGGAAGAATTATCATGAAGAAAATTCTCGCACTTGTGCTTACTGCCACGATGCTGCTGCTTTCTTTTGCGGCTTGCGGTAAGCAGCCTGCCGAATCGACCGATAGTAACGGTACTTCGGCAACCGGCGGAGATGTCGTAGAGCCTGCTGCGGCAACCTCCATCGCGGTTTGCCTGGCTTCCGAGCCGGACACCATTGACCCCGCCCTCAACTCCGCTGTTGACGGCGCAACCCTCGTTGCACACCTGTTCTCGGGTCTTGCAAAGTGGGCACAGAAGGATGACGGCACGCTTGAGATCGTTGCAGACGCAGCGAAGGAGCTGACCGAAGGCGTTACCAACGCTGACGGCACCGTTACCTACACCTACACGCTCCGCGACGGTCTGAAGTGGAGCGACGGCAAGGATGTCACCGCAGGCGACTTCGTGTTCTCCTGGAACCGTGCGGCATCCACCGCTCTCGCAGCAGACTATGCGTACATGTATGAGGTCGTTGACGGCTATTCAGACATCTGGGAGACCGATGCCGACGGCAACTTCGTCAACCCCGATGCAAAGCTGAATGTTGTCGCTACCGACGATAAGACGCTGACGGTCACGCTGAACAACGCGGTTGCATACTGGAACGAGCTGCTCGCATTCCCGGTATACTACCCCGTTCGTGAGGATGTCGTTTCCAATGAGAACTGGGCAACCGATCCCTCCACCTATGTTTCCAACGGCATGTACAAGCTGACCGGCTGGACGCACAACAGCGTCATCACCCTGGAGAAGAACCCCGATCACCCCGACGCGGCTGAAGTCACGATGGACAAGATCGAGTTCTACCTCTCCGATGACAACAACAACATGCTCTCCAACTTTGAGAACGGCAGCTGGCAGCTCATCGACGATGTGCCGACCAACGAGATCGCCGCACTCAAGGATAAGTATCCGACCGAATTTGTTGTTGCAGGTCAGATCGGTACTTACTATGTCTGCTGGAACATCAATCAGAACATCCTGCCCTCCGACAGCACGCTGACCGGTGCGGCTAAGGAAGCTGCTGAGGAAGAGATCCGCAATGCAATCAGTCTCCTCTTAGACCGCAACTACATTGTCACCGAGATCGGTCAGGCAGGTCAGGTTCCTGCTTCGTCCTTCGTTGCAATGGGTATGACCGATGCAGACGGCAGCCAGTTCTATCAGAATGCAGGCTCGAGCGCAGAGTATGACGGCTACTATAATGTATCCGAGGATGCGCTGGAGTCCAACTTCACGAAGGCGGTTGAAGTCCTCAAGAAGTACTACAAGTACGACGAAGCAACCGGCAAGTTCACCAACTTCCCGACGCTGACCTACCTCTACAACACGGGCGAAGCTCACAAGGCAATCGGTGAGTACCTCCAGAGCGCAGTTGCAGGTGTCGGCATCACGATGAACCTTGTCAACCAGGAGTGGAACACGTTCCTGAACACCCGTAAGAACGGTGATTACTCGATCGCACGTAACGGCTGGCTCGCTGACTACAACGACCCGATCTGCTTCCTCGATATGTGGGTAACCGCTTCGGGCAACAACGATGTCCAGTTCGGCAAGGGCGATCATGCAGCGCTGAAGATGTACAAGCTCGACCTCACCGACCTCGGCTACGATGTCAAGGTTGAGAACGGCACCTGGGCAGAGACCTACGATGTGCTGATTTCGCTCATCAAGTCCTGCACCGACAACACCGTTCGTTATCAGCTGATGCACAGAGCAGAAGACCTGCTGATGCAGACGGGCTGCATTGTTCCGCTGTACTTCTACACGGACATCTACATGCTCGACGATTCTGTCAAGGGCTTCTTCTCGAACCCGCTGGGTTACAAGTACTTCATGTACAGCACCATCTCTAAATAAGACCTGCGCCTTTGGCGCAGACCGAAAAATCGGCACGGGCAACCGTGCCGATTTTTCTATCCGCGTTCGGTCGCTTGCCGTATGGGTATACGGCTGCTCGCCCGAGCGTGGATTCTGCATCCAAATCCGCAGGGCTGACGGTTGCGGCGCGTGATTACGGCACGGACAACCGCGCGCATTCTAACTAAGCCTTCCCCAGCCGGGGAAGGTGGCGCGTATGCGCCGGATGAGGTGCCCTTTCCGCAATAGTAACAGGTGGTCGAGGCTTCACCCTACAGAATAGCAGAAGATGTGTACATGCCGTAGGGGGAGCTCACTCCTGCCGTAACCTTGCCTCCAAAAGCACAAAAACAACCGTCGGCTGCCCGACGGTTGTTTTTGCTTTGGGTTTGTGTTGGACTCAGATGGTGCCGGTGACGACGAGGGTGGCAGTGCCGGGGGTTACGCGCCATTCGCCGGTTTCGGCGTCCTGCGCGTAGGTCGCGGCAGGGACGGTGATGCGTCCTGGCACCGTCGCAAAGACGGCGCCCGCATAGGTGTAATAGGCGGGTGCGGTCCAGGCTGCGCCGTCAAAGGTGACGGCAAGCCCCGACAGTGCGGGATCAAAGGTGTCGGTGATGGTGGCATCATCGGCGGCGGTGACAGCGGTATTGCCGTAGTTGCGGATCACAAAGGTGTAGGTGACTCTGCCGCTTGTGCTGACCAGTACGGGCTCGATGTTCTTGGTGACTGTCAGATTTGCGCCGCCTATGGCGGTGATGGTCGCGCTGACGGTGATCGGCGTGAGCAGTCCTGCACCGGTGACGGTAGCCGTGTTGACAATGGTGTCCTCAATGCCGAGCGGTGCAAAGCGGTTGACCGTCGCTTCATAGATCAGCAGCAGATTGCCGCTTGCGGGAACGGTCAGATCCGTGATCGTGAGCGGAGGACCTGCTTCCACAGTCGGCGTCGGCTGCAGAACGCCGTCCGCAAAGACGCGGAGCGTGCCGGCTTCATAGGTCAGCGGGTACAGCGTCAACGCGCCGTAGGTGTATGCACCGAGGTTGTCGGAGACTGTTACGCCGGTCTGCGCGGTGCTGCCTGCGTTGACGATGCTGATGACATAGGTCACGCGGTCACCCGCACGGTAGGCGTCATTGATAGTGGACTTGGAGGCGGTCAGCACCTCCCGGATCTCGCCGATGGCAATGTTGGAGTCGACCACTGTATCGTGATAAGACAGCCGCGCTTGATTTGTAAATTGCGCTATGTTGCTCTCCTGTAGTTCAAAGTAACGGGGATGCAGAGATCCCCGCATTGTCTTATATGAAAAAAAGAGCGTTTTGGTGCATCAGAACAGCATCGGAAAGCCAAAAAGCGCTTTACGGATCTCGCCGTAGAGAATGGGCGCGTCGGCGGGCGGCAGCGGGTTTTTGCCCTTACCGCATTCCAGCGTGAAGGCTGGGATACCGAGCTTCTCGATACAGTAGTCGGTCAACCCGCCGTATGCGGCAGCACCGGACGGTTCGGCGATGCGGTAGCCGGTCAGCGCGGAAAGCCGCTTTGCAGCGGCGCCGGAGCCCGGCGGGCATTTGCCGCCGGTGGTATAGTAGATCTCGCGTCCCTGCGTGTGCAGGGTCATCAGCGCCGCCGGTTGGTTGAACCGCAGAAAATTGCAGAGTGCGCCGACCTCCGGCTCACTCTCCGGGGCGGGACCGGCAAACCTTGTGGGACCGCCGCCCGTGATGCCGAGCGACGGTTCGAGCTGCTTGTAGGCATCAAACCCTGCATCGTAATTGTGGTTGAGATCCACGCCGCGCACATTCGCCTGCCAGTGCGTGAAGTCGTCGGAATCGCCGTTCATGGCGAGCAGGCGCGGATAAAACAAGGAGGACTTGTCGGCTTTGCCCGCCGCGATCTGCGCGCCGTCCGGGTTGAGCATCGGCAGAATGTACAGCGTGCGGCTGCGGAGCAGGTAGGCAAGGTTCACGCCGAAGAGCACGGCATCCCGCGCGATGCCGGCGCAAAGCTCCAAAAGAAAATGAACGAGCACCGCGCCGGTGATGCGCTCCGCACCGTGGTGCACACCGATATAGTAGATCTCTTTTTTGCCCTCGCCGAGCGAAAAACGCGGGATTCCACGCCCGGCGGCGCTTTCGCCGAGGTAGCCGAACCCGAGAAACGGATATTCCGCCGAAAGCAGCCATGCGCATTGCATCATCGCGTCGTAATCAAAGTCGCTGCGTATGAGGCGGCGCAGCTCCGCATGTTCTGTGTGTGTCATGTGTTCTCCTCCGCATCGTTCTCGTAAACCCTATGCGCGTGGAAGAATCTCTATGCAAAAAAGCCCTCTCGGAGAGAGGGCTTTCGGTTACAGACCCGCACTTTGCCGCTTTTTCATCTTCTGCCAGCTGTAGAAGCCGTAGAGGTCGTTGGCAAAGAACATCGCAAAGCAGAACACCATCGAGAGATAGCGCACGTCGGCGATTGCCGCCAGCACCCACAATACGATCAGGACAAGGTCGTTTGCCGCATAGGCAAGCGCATAGTACGGACTGCGGCGGAAGGTCAGATAAGAGGCGAGAAAGCTGGTCGTGACCGACAGGGTGCTGAACCCGAGGTTTGCCGTGTGCAGCGCCTTCAGGATAAAGTAGAATGCGCCCGTGACGACCGCCGCGGCGAGAAACATCAGCACGGTCTCCCGCGCGCCGACATGCCCGACCGCAACCTCGCGGGCTTCGGTTTTTGCATCGGCTTTGTACGGATGCTTCAACCAGGCAATCACGGCGGCAAGCGCCATCGGCGCGGATATGAAAACGTAGGTGATCATTTCGCCGTAATAGGCAAAGGTCAGCGAGATCGCGCCGTAGCCGAGGGCGAAGACGATGGTCAGGATCTGCCCGAGCACATCTCCCTTGGCAACAAAGATCAGCGCGGTCACGCCGACCATGCTGCACAGCGCGGAGGGCAGGTTTTCCCGCCCGCCGAGCAGCGCGGAGATCAGGATCACGGCAAGCGAGGCGAGCCACAGACAGAGCTCGAATTTCGTCAGATTTTTGAATGATTTGAGCATGTTCCCTCCCCCAAAAAAAGAACGCCGCGACATACCTTCAAAGACCTAACGGTATGCCCGACGTTACCCGGTGGCAATGTATATTTGACTTATCGGTATTGTAGCATACCGCACGGCGCTTGTCAAGTTTTTTCGGAAAATTTGCCGCGCGGCTTGCGCGTTTGCATCGCTTATGCTATACTTATATATTATAGATTGTACCATCGGCAGGGAGGCTATTATGGAAGAGTTTGAATTCAGTCTGTTGTACCCGTCGCGCGCATCGCGCGAGGCGCATGCGGCGGCGCAGGCGCGTCCGCATGTGTCCGCCGAGACGGCGGAGAGCATCGGGCTTTCCGCGCTCATCAAGCTGAAAAACAGCGTGCTCACCGACTATTTTACATCCGATCCCGCCGTCATCGCCTATCGCGCGGAGAACTTCCGCGATATGCTGCAGAATCCCGGCATTGCCGAGACCTTTGTCAGGGTGCTGCCCATTCTCTCGGACATCGGGGAGCTGCGCCGCATGTCTGCCTCCAGCGATCGGACGACCGACGAATATCTGCTCTCCCTCTCCGAGATCGAGCTGTATATTTCCGCAATGGAGACCATGCACGAGGGGCTTACGCCGCTTGCGGACAAGCTGACGAGCAAGGCATTCCGTGACCTCGCCGCCTATATCCGCAAGGTGACCGAGAGCGACTATTACAAGGAGCTGAACGAAAAGCTCCGCGAGCTGACCGTGCGTGTGCGCGACATCAAGAGCGTCACCATCGGCGTCAATCTGGATTCCACGCTCCGCGCCGACAAGTGCGGCGTGCTGTCCATCAATCCGCGCCCCTTCAAATCCGGGGATACCATTGATAAGATTCTACGCATGAGCTTTGCCAACGACGAATACACGCTTGCCGCGCCGCTCTCTCCCTTTGCCAAGGGGCAAAACGACAACCAGAAGACGGCGATGAGCATTGCGCTCAGCGCGGCGATCAACGACATTTTCAAGGGTTCGGTGCGCGCCTGGAAAAAGATCGTGCAGTCCTATGTGCTGGATAATGCCAACTTCTTACTCGAAGTCATGCCCGAGATTGAGTTCATGATCTGCGCCGTGCGGCTGATGGAAAGTCTGCGGTCGCGCGGGCTGCCGCTCTGCACCCCCGTTTTGTCCGACACGCCGCGAACCTTCCGTGCGAAGGGGCTGTACAACCCCGCCGTCGCGCTTGCCATCGAGGGCGAGAGCGTGGAAAACGACTTTGCCTTTGACACGGACGGCATGATCTATGTGCTGACCGGACCGAACCGCGGCGGCAAGAGCGTCATTACCTGTGCGGTCGGGCTTGCGGCGGCGTTCTGCCAGCTCGGCTTGCTTGTCCCCGCGCGTGAATTTGTCTACGCGCCCGCCGACGGTATCTATACACATTTTCCGACCGAGAGCGGCGACACCGTGGACAAGGGCAGACTGGGCGAGGAATGCGCCCGCCTCGGCGAGATCTTCGCACATTGCACGGCGGATTCGCTCGTCCTGCTCGACGAGTCGCTTTCCTCGACCGGCGCGTTTGAAGCGTCCTACATTGCGGCGGAGGTGCTGCTCGGCTTCTCCAAGGTCGGCTGCCGCACCGTCTTTTCCACGCATCTGCACACGCTTGCCGCGCGTGTCGATGAGCTGAACCGGGATGCCGCCGCCTTCGGCGGCGCAAGGATCGATACGCTCGTGGCAAAGATCGAGGAGGGCGGCAGACGCTCGTTCAAAATTTTACGCATGAAGCCGGACGGCAAATCCTATGCCAAGGATATTGCCGACAAGTATGGGCTTTCATTTGAAAAAATCACCGAGACGATAGAAAGGAAAAAGGGAGACGCGTAAGTCTCCCGGGAATGCAGAATGGACAGAAAGATTCTTGAAATGCTGGAGGCGGACGGCAGACTCACCGCAAAGCAGATCGCCCTGATGCTGGATAAGGAAGAGGGCGAGATCCGCGATATGATTCAGAAGTTTGAGGCGGACGGCGTCATCCTCGGCTACAAGGCGATCGTGGACTGGGACAAGACTGACCGCGAATATGCCACCGCGCTTATCGAGCTGAAGGTCACGCCGCAGTACAACCGCGGCTTTGACGCAATTGCCGAGCGCATCTATAACTACCCCGAGGTGCAGAGCGTCTACCTGATGTCGGGCGCGTATGACCTGTGCGTTATCCTCGAGGGCAAGACCATCCGCGAGGTCGCGCTCTTTGTCGCGCAGCGGCTGGCACCGCTTGAAGCGGTGCTTTCCACCGCGACGCATTTCGTGCTGCGCAAGTACAAGGACAAGGGCGTCATCTACGGCCCCGCAAATTTTGACGAGCGAGGCAACTGCAACTGATGGATTATTCTACACTGCTTTCAAACAAGGTGCAGACGATCAAGCCCTCCGGCATCCGCAAGTTCTTTGATATGCTCAGCGGACGTAAGGACGTGATCTCGCTCACCGTCGGGCAGCCGGATTTTCCGACGCCCTACCACATTTCCAATGCGGCGGTGGATTCCATCGTCAAAAACAAGACCTACTATACCTCCAACAGCGGACTTCCGGAGCTGCGCGCAGGCATTTCCGCCTATCTTGACCGCCGGTTCGGGCTGCGCTACCGTGCGGAGGATGAGATCTTCGTCACGGTCGGCGGCAGTGAAGCCATTGACATGGCGTTCCGCGCCGTGATCGACCCGGGCGATGAGGTCATCGTGCCCGAGCCCTGCTTTGTCTGTTACGCGCCGTTGATCGAGATGATGGGCGGCGTTGCCGTGCCGCTCTACACGAAGGCGGAGGACAAGTTCAAGGTCACGCCCGCGTTGCTTGAGCCGCTGATCACCCCCCGCACCAAGATGCTGGTGCTTTCTTACCCCAACAATCCGACCGGTGCGATCATGACGCGCGCGGACCTTGAGAAGATCGCTCCCCTCGTGCGGGCGCACGAGATGCTCGTCCTCTCGGACGAGATCTATGCCGAGCTGACCTATGGACAGACGCACTGCTCGATCGCCACGCTCCCCGGCATGTGGGAGCGCACCATTGTGGTCAACGGCTTCTCCAAGGCGTATGCCATGACCGGTTGGCGCCTCGGCTACAGCTGCGCGCCCGCGCCGATCATCAAGCAGATGCTGAAGCTGCATCAGTACGGCATCATGTGTGCCTCTACGGCATCGCAGTTTGCGGGTGTTGAGGCGGTCAACCACGGCGACGCGGACATCGAGTACATGAAGGAGCAGTACAACTTCCGTCGGACGTATGTCACCAATCGCTTGGAGAAAATGAACATCCCCTGCTTTGAGCCGGAGGGCGCATTCTATGTGTTCCCCTGTATCAGCGGGTACGGCATGAAGAGCGAGACCTTCTGTGAGCGGCTGATGAACGAGCGCGGCGTTGCGATCGTGCCCGGGAGCGCGTTCGGCGCGGGGAGCGAGGGCTTTGCCCGCATCTCGTATGCCTATTCGATCGATCATCTGGAGGAAGCGCTGAACCGCATGGAGGCGTTCCTCGCGGATATTACGGGGTGACGGCATGGAAAAGGAAAAGCTGAACCGCATCAACGCACTGGCACGCAAGGCAAAGACCGAGTCGCTGAGCCGCGCGGAGCTGGACGAACAAGCGGCGCTGCGCGCCGAGTACATCGCCGAGATCCGCGCTTCCTTCGGTGTGCAGCTGGATCACACCGTGATCGTCCGCCCGGACGGCACGAAGGAGCATCTGCCGAAGAAGGAATCCAAAACAGAATAACGCCGAATTGTCAACCTTTCTTTATTTTAGGTTGACAATTCTTTTGTTTTCTGTTACAATGGAGAAAACTTCACGGAGGCGTTTTTTCATGCATACAAAAGTCAAAAATCTCTGTTACATTGCGCTGTTTGCGGCACTCATCGCGGTCTGCACCTGGATCACCGTGCCCGGCGCCGTGCCGTTCACCATGCAGACCTTTGCGGTCATGGCGGCAGTCGGTCTGCTCGGCATGCGCCGCGGGCTTGCATCCGTTGCGCTATACCTCGCGCTCGGCTGCGTGGGGCTGCCGGTGTTTTCGGGCTTTCGCGGCGGCATCGGCGTGCTCGCGGGGACGACCGGCGGGTATCTTGTCGGTTTCCTGTTTGCGGCGCTGGTCACCGGGCTGCTCCTCCGCGCGTTCGGTGACGGCGTGATCTCGCTGTTTCTCTCCATGTGTGCGGGCGTTGCCGTCTGCTATCTGTTTGGCACGGTGTGGTTCTATGTTCTCGCGGTCAGCGGGGGCGGCGACGCGGCATTCCTTGCGATCATGGCAAAATGCGTGTTTCCGTTCATCCCGTTTGATCTGATCAAGATGGCGCTGGCAACGCTGTTGGTGCGTCGGCTGAAAAAAGTACTGGTTCTGTGAGGTGTGACATTTGACAACGAAAGAAACGATCCTTGCGGCTCTGACCGCGGCAAAGGGTACGGCGGTTTCGGGTGCGCAGATGGCAGAACGCGCGGGCGTCAGCCGCGCCGCGGTGTGGAAGGCGATCTGCGCGCTGCGCGACGAAGGCTATGTGATCGACGCCGTGACGCGCGGCGGTTACACGCTGCATGCCGATGACGGCAGACTCACGGCGGCAGCGGTCGCGGCGCATCTGCATACCGACGGGCTTGCGCTCACCGCGCTGCAAAGCACCGATTCCACCAATACCCGCGTCCGCGCGCTTGCCGAGGACGGCGCCCCCGAGGGAACGGTCGTGATCGCCGCCGCGCAGACTGCCGGGCGGGGGCGCAGCGGCAAGTCCTTTCTGTCGCCTGCCGGTACGGGGCTGTATATGAGCATCCTGCTGCGCCCGGCGCTGGCAATGGGCGATTCGCTGCTGATCACCACGGCGGCTGCCGTCGCGGTTTCCCGCGCCATCGAGCGCGCGGCGGGCTGCGAGACGAAAATCAAGTGGGTCAACGATGTGTATGTGGACGAACGAAAAGTCTGCGGCATCCTGACCGAGGGGGCGCTCGACCTTGAAAACGGCGGTCTGCGCTATGCCATTCTCGGCATCGGCATCAATATCTGCCCGCCGGAAGGCGGATTCCCGCCCGAGCTTGCGGGCATCGCGGGCGCGCTGCGGGAGAAGGGCGGGGAAGCCCTGCGTGCGCCGCTTGCCGCTGCCGTGCTGGACGAATTTTTCGCGCTGTATCCGCATCTGACGGAAAAATCGTTTTACGACGACTATGTGTCCCGCAGCCTGCTGACCGGGCGGCAGATCGAGGTGCTGCGCGGCGGCACGCGTATCCCGGCGACGGCGCTCGGCATCGACCGCGATTTTCATCTGCATGTGGTTTATCCGGACGGCAGCCGGGAAGACCTCGCCGCCGGGGAGGTCTCCACAAGAGCCATATGAAAAAAGGAGCATTTTGCAAAAATGCTCCTTTTTTCATTTTCGAAATGTGCAAAAACTGTATCGGTTATGGCATTGCATTGCATGCCGGTTTCGGTTAACATGAAATTGGAAATTTCTACACGGATCATTTTTACAGACATAGGAGGAAGAAAGCATGCAAAAGAAATTGTTTGCTTCGCTGCTTGTGACGGTTGCACTGATCTGCGCATGCGCACTGGCAGCAAGCGCGGTCGGCACGCCCGCGGACGACGGTGTCTACGAGATCTCGACCGCAAAGGAATTGCGCGATCTGGCACATCTGATCGCCGACAAGCAATCGGGCTACGGCGCTGCCCGCAAGGCTTCTTATCGGCTGACAAAGGATATTGATATGTCCGGGATCACGGATATGGTCCCGATCGGCGCAAATTCGTCCAATGCTTTTGCGGGCACTTTTGACGGCGGCGGGCATAGGATCTACAATCTGAACCTTGTTCCCGCCGAGGGCGCTTCCGGCAACTACTGGGGTCTGTTCGGCAGAGTTGCCGATGCCACAATTACCGATCTGACCGTTGAGGGCACCGTGACATCAGGCGGCGCTTATGTCGGCGGCATTGTCGGACTTGTCGCGTCGGGCGCCGCAATCGAAAACTGTGTCAATCGCTGCACCGTGACCTATACGGGCACAGCAACGGCATACGGCGTCGGCGGTGTGGTCGGTCATGCAGGCGGCAAGGCAACAAAAGGCACGCCTTCGGTCGGCAGCACGCAAACGGGCACGCTTGTCATCACAAACTGCCGCAACGAAGGCGATGTCCTCGGCTCCAAATGCGTGGGCGGTATTCTCGGTCGTTCGGATATTACGGAAGGCTCCGTCACGGTGACCGGCTGTGTCAATACGGGCAATGTCACGGCGACCATCGGCGACGAGAGAGGCTATGCGGATGTCGGCGGCATTGCCGGCTTTGACCTGAGTGTCAAGGCGGCGACCAACCACGTTTTCTCGGGCTGCATCAACCTCGGCAGCGTCGCATTTGCCAAGCTCGAGGGCAAGGATTTCTCGAACTTCACGAAGGGCATCGGCTATCAGGGCGTGGGCGGCATTCTCGGACGTACACAGACCAACGGCATTGAAGTGACCGGCTGCTATAACGGCGGCACCGTGACCTCGGACGGGCAGGATGCAGACGGAAATCCCGGCGCCGATTATGCTATGGTCATCGTCGGCAGAAGCCCTGCCGCGCCGACGAATTCCAACAACTATTACAAGCCCGGTACAGGCACGATGAACAGCGTCAAGGCGATTGCGGTTGACCTCAAGTTGGACAGCACCTCTGCGAAGATCTACAAGACTGGCAACGCGACGGTTCGGTACATCACCAGATTGACTGTGGATGATGCCGCGGCTGTCGAAAGCTACGGCATCATGATCGCAAAGGTCGACGACAACGTCGACGCGAAGTACGCCGTTCTGACCGATTCTTTTGAAGGCACGGAAACGACTTATGCGGTTGACCTGACCGGCATTCCGGAGGCTGCGCGTGACATACCCATTTACGCATGGGCATATGTCAACCTTGCGGGCGGTGTGCAGATTGTTCTGCCGATCACCCCTGTCACGGTCAACGGAATCATCGGCTGAAAGGGAGGAAACTGAGATGAAAACCAGAAAATACGAACAGCCGACGCTGGAGCTTGTCTCGCTGGCGGCGAATGATATTCTGCTGACCAGCGGCGATGAAGCCCTGGAGGAGATCGGCAGCCTGAATTCATTCACCGGCCCAAGGCGCGAGATCGACTGGCGGGAAATCTGGAGCTGACGACCGCGCCGCACCGGTTATTCATATCAGAAAAAAGGCATCCGCGCCGTGCAAACGGCGGCTGATGTCTTTTTTTGCATTGGAACGGATTTTCGGGTTGTGAAATCTGCAACAAAAATCCTTGTTATTTTGTATTGTTGTTGTCTGTTTTGTGGTTTACTATAAATACAGATATAAACGAACATTGCAGCATAATGAACAAATATTCACGGCATTACATTTGAAAAATAAGCCGTTTTTTACACTTTTCGTGGATTCGTGTACACAAAAATACACATCATGTGCAAAAAGTTTGCTTTTTGCTCGGAAAGTGTATAAGATTAAACATGTAGAATCGTATTGCAATGCAATATGCACATGTGAAGGAGTGGAATTATGAAGAAAATTCTCTTGACCATGGCACTCTGTCTTACGGCGCTTTTGCTTGTTATCGGCACTGCGGCAGCGGCTGTTCCGGAAGTCACGAGTGCGGATGTCGCTTGGGTAGCTTTCGGTCAATCGGGCGACGGTACATCGGCAGATACGCCGATCGGCACGCTTGCCGGAGCTGCAAAACTGCTGCCCAACGGTGGTACGCTTGTCGTCAAAAACAAGCTGTACATCGCTACGGCTGCAAAGCTGGAGGTGAACGGCGCGCTGAAGATCACCGCCAAGCACGGCGATAAAGACTTCACCGGCGATGACGGCAATGCGCTGATCATCGAGTCGAGCGGTGTCCTGACGATCAACAGCAACGTCATCATCGACGACATCGCCATCAGCATGCGCAACAGAAAGATCGGTACGATCAAGGTCGCCAAGGGGGCAACGCTGTATATCGGTGAGAATGTAACGGTCAACGGCACAGACGGTTTGTATCCCGTCATCGAGCTTGCAGGCGGCACGGCAATCTTGAATGCAGGTACGTTCAGCAAGGTCACCGGCGAGGGCACGCTGCTCAACAACGGCGCGACGATCGCGGGTGCGGTCCTGCCCGAAGTCACGGCGGATGCAAAGGCTTATATTGCGTTTAACGGCAAAGACAGCAACGATGGCGCTTCTGCTGATACGCCGAAAAAAACGATTGGTGCAACGACGGGTTCGGGCGCTGCAGCGCTGATTAAGGACGGCGGCACACTTGTAGTCAGCCAAAAGTTGTTGATCGGAAGCGATTATTCGTGGAATATGAGCGGTGTTGCAAAAATCACTGCGAATGACGGAACGAAGGACTATCAAATCGCAACGCCGGCAACTAATCCTGCTTCCGGCGTAATGAAGTTCGGCAATGGCAAAAAGCTGACTTTGAAGAGCAGCCTTATTCTGGATGATCTGATTCTTTTCCAGGAGGGGGCTACAGCGAATACCATTGTGGTCGACAATGGTGCGACTCTTGTGATTGGCAGCAAAGTCAACTGCATGACGAAGCAGAGCTTCTATATGAACATCGTCGTCAACGCGGGCGGTGCGGTTATCCTCAATGGCGGCACCTTCCAGAGCGTGACCGGTGAAGGCAGCATCTTCAACAACGGTGCAACCATCGTTGACCATGAGCATACGAAAGCCGGTATTATCACGAAGGAAGCAACGACGACCGAAACGGGTCGGATCGAGTATGCTTGCTCTGTATGCGGCTATGCAATGGGCGAGGATGAGCTGCCGGTTCTGCCGAGCACGCCCGCCGCAGTGCTGACGCTGCAAAACACGTCTGCAGCAATCTACTCGACCGGCAATGCGACGGTTCGCTACATTGTCAAGTTGGATGTCAAGGCAGGTGCCGCGGCTGTCGAAAGCTACGGCATTATGATCGCAAAGGTCGACGACAATGTCGACGCGAAGTACGCCGTTCTGACCGATTCTTTTGAAGGCACGGAAACGACTTATGCGGTTGACCTGACCGGCATTCCGGAGGCTGCGCGTGACATACCCATTTACGCATGGGCATATGTCAACCTTGCGGGCGGTGTGCAGATTGTTCTGCCGATCACCCCTGTCACGGTCAACGGAATCATCGGCTGAAAGGGAGGAAACTGAGATGAAAACCAGAAAATACGAACAGCCGACGCTGGAGCTTGTCACGCTGGCGGCGAATGATATTCTGCTGACCAGCGGCGACCCGGATGACCCGCTTCAGGGTAACCTCAGCACGGCGTATAGCGGCGCAAAAACTGAACTGAGATGGACCGACATCTGGGGCAAATGACGGTATAACGGGCTTTATAAGGCGGAGAACTGCGGTTCTCCGCCTTTTCCTTTGCCGTTTTTGCTTGCAATCCGGGCGCAGATGGGGTACAATAAAAGCGAAAAAGATGCGGGAGGCGTTGATGGATATGACGGACGGGCAAAAGGAGATTCTGCTTGCCACGCCGCTTTTTTGCGGGATTGCGGCGGCGGATGTCGAAGCGCTGCTTGCCTGCCTTGCACCGACGCTGCGGCATGTGCCGCGGGACGGTACGGTGCTTGCTGCGGGAGACGCGCCGCGTTTTGTCGGCGTGCTGCTGGCAGGGGAAGTGCATATTGTGCACGACGACTATTGGGGCAACCGCTCCATTTTGTCCGCCGTGCTGCCGGGCGACGTATTCGGCGAGGCGTTTGCGCTCGGCGCAGCGCCCGCGCTGCCGGTGTCGGTGCTTGCCAAGCGGGAGAGCCTTGTGCTGCTTTTGGACAGCAGCCGCCTGCTGGTCGCCTGCCCGACGCCCTGCGCGGGGCATGCGGCGCTGCTGCGCAATCTGATCCGTGTGTTGGCAAAGAAGAATATCGCGCTGACCGATAAGATCCGCCACATGTCCAAAAAGACAACGCGCGCGCGGGTGATGTCCTATCTGTCCGAGGTTGCCGCCGAGACAGGGAAGAACACCTTTGAGATCCCGTTCAACCGGCAGGAGATGGCGGACTATCTTGCGGTGGAACGCAGTGCGCTCTCCGCCACGCTCTCGGGGATGCAGGCGGAGGGGCTGATCACGTTCCGCAAGAATCGGTTCACCCTCCATGCCGAAATCGGGGAAAAGGCTTGACTTTAGCAGATTAAAGCGGTACAATAAGAAAACAGAGTTCATGCCAAACGGAGGAACGATATGGAAAAGCTGCATAGTCCCGAGACCGACGAACTGTTCCGCGCCATTCTGTCGCTGGAAACGGTGGAGGAATGCTACCGCTTTTTTGAGGATGTCAGCACCATCAAGGAGTTGCAGGATCTGTCCCAGCGCTTTGCGGTGGCACGTATGCTGACCGAGGGGCGCGTCTACAGTGATGTACAGCGGGAGACCGGTGCCAGTACCGCAACGATCAGTCGGGTCAACAAGGCGCTCAATTACGGCAGCGACGGCTACAAGCTGGCGCTTGCCCGCCTCTACGGCGCAAAGGACGAACAAAAATAAAAAGAAAGCCGTGTATGACCATACACGGCTTTTTGCATACCATAGGGGCGACTTTACAGGGGCATTTTGGCGATGTCGGCGATGAGTTTGTCCACATTCTCCGCTTTGGTTGCCCAGCTGGTGCAGAAACGGACGATCTGCCTGCCGTCCGCGGCGGGACCCCAGTATTCGGGCAGATAGCCCGCATCTCTGAAATAGGCGTGCTGTGCCTTTGTGAGGATGGGGAACTGCTGATTGGTCATCGACTGCCCGAAAAAGGCGATGCCGCGTGCGGCAAATGCCTCCCGGATGCGGAGCGCCGCGGTGACGGCACCGCGGCAGATGTCAAAATACAGCCCGTCCGTGAACAGCGTGTCAAACTGGATGCCGAGCAGCCGCCCTTTGGCAAACATGCCGCCGTGCCGCTTGATAAAGTAGCGGAAATCCTTCTTGAACGCATCGTTTCGGATGACGACTGCCTCGCCGAAGAATGCGCCGCATTTCGTGCCGCCGATGTAGAAGATGTCGCAGAGCGCGGCGAGCTCAGGCAGCGTGAGGTCGCAGCGCGGGTCGGCAAGCCCGTAGCCGAGGCGCGCGCCGTCCAGATAGATCGGCAGAGACCATTTGTCGCAGACGCGGCGGATGGCAGTCAGCTCGTCTTTGGTGTAGATCGTGCCGCATTCGGTGGGGAAGGTCAGATAGACCGCGCCGGGCTGCACAGTGTGCTCGCTTGTGCCGCTTGTGTAGTGCGCTTCGACACAGGCGTCGATCTGTGCCGCCGTGATCTTGCCGTTCGCGCAGGGCAGGGTGAGCACCTTGTGCCCGGTTGCCTCGATCGCACCGGTCTCGTGCACGGCGATGTGTCCCTCATCCGCCGAGATCGCGCCCTGATAGGGGCGGAGGATCGCGGAGAGTACGGTGGTGTTGGTCTGCGTGCCGCCGACAAGAAAATGCACGTCGGCGTCCGGCGTGCCGCATGCCGCCTTGATCTTTTCGCGCGCCGCGGCGCAGTAGGGGTCGTTGCCGTAGCCGCTGGTCTGCTCCAGGTTGGTGGCGATCAGCCGCTCGAGAATGCGCGGATGTGCGCCCTCGGTGTAGTCACATTCAAAATTGATGATGCTCATTTCAGTTCCTTTGCCCGTGTTTGAATATTTTTAGAGAAGTTGATGACGGTGTGTTCATATTCCTCGTTCATCAGCTTGGATTGGAGGATGAAGTCCGCGGTCGCGCGGTTGTTGGCGATCGGAATGTCGTAGACCTGTGCGATGCGCAACAGCGCCTTGACGTCCGGATCGTGCGGCTGCGCAGTCAACGGGTCGGAGAAGAAGATCACAAGGTCGATGCGCCCCTCCACGATCTTGGCGCCGATCTGCTGGTCGCCGCCGAGCGGACCGCTGTTGTAGCCCTTGACCGGCAGGTCGGTGGCGTCGGTCACCATGCGCGCGGTCGTGCCTGTGCCGCAGAGAAAATGATGCGAGAGGATCTCGCGGTTCTGCCTGCACCAGTCGATCATCTCCGCCTTTTTGGAGTCGTGCGCGATCAGCGCGATGCTTTTCTGTTTGGCAATGGTCAGGGTGATAAAATCGTCGTTCAGCATAGCTCCTCCTTACAGGTCCACACGGCAGCGGATCTCGCCGCCGAAAAATGCTTCGATGTTCTTTGCAACCTCGTCGAGGCAGCGCACACGCGCCTCCAGCGCGCCCCACGCCATGTGCGGCGTGAGCAGAACGTTGTCCAGCCCGACCAGGTGCGCAAACGGATGTGCGTCGCCAAACGGCTCGGTCGAATAGACGTCGCAGGCAAAGCCGCCGAGTTTACCGGAGAGTACTGCCTCGGCAACTGCCGCCTCGTCGGTGACTGCGCCGCGCGCCACGTTGATGAGGATCGCATCCGGCTTCATCCGCGCAAGCTCCCGCGCGCCGATCAAACCGCGCGTGCCGTCATTCAGCGGTGTGTGCAGGGAAACAATATCGGATTTTTCAAGCAGTTCGTCGAGCGGCACGCAGCAAAGTGCATCGGTCGGTGTGCGCTTGTAGGCAAGCACACGGCAGCCGAGCGCCTCGGCAACGCGCGCCACCTGTGTGCCGATCGCGCCCGCGCCGACAATGCCCCAGGTCTTGCCGCACAGCTCGTGATAGATGGGCGAGAGCTTGTTGGCAACGCCGCTCTTTTGGTATTCGCCGCTCGTGACGGCGGCGGTGTATGCGCCGAGCTTTTCCGTGAGCGTCAGCGCCATCAGCACCGTGAGCTGCGCGACGCTGTGCGTCGAATAGCCCTTGACGTTGCAGACCGCCACGCCCGCCGCGCGGCAGGCGGCGATGTCCACATTGTCATAGCCGGTGGCAAAAATGCAGATCAGTTTCAGATGCTTTGCCGCGGCAAGGTTGTCCGCGTTGATTTTAATTTTGTTGATGAGCAGAATGTCGGCGTCTGCCATGCGCGTGCGCACTTCGTCCGGCGTGCTGCTTTCGTAGCGCACCACCTCGCCGAAACGGTCGAGCACGCCGAAATCCAGCCCTTCGCCGAGCGTGGCGGCGTCCAGTATCGCAAGCTTCATGCGTTCGGCTCCTTTCGTTTCTGACGGAATAACCAATCATACAGCCCGTCGGTGTCGGCGGTGCGCACCCAGATGCCGTGCCCCGCGCCGCCGAAGGCGGTGAATTTGACCTCGGGATCGCCCGCAGCGATCAGCGCATCGCGCATGCGCACCGCGCTCTCAAACGGCACGGCGCCGTCCGCTGTGCCGTGGAAGATCTGCACCGGCACGTCCGCGATTGCCGCCGCGCTCGACGGCGAGCCGCAGCCTGCTGCGACGACGGCGGCGGCAAAGGTGTGCGGATAGCGCGCGAGAATGTCCCACACGGCAAAGCCGCCCATCGACATGCCGTAGAGCGACAGCCGTGTGCGGTCGACCGGCAGGCTTGCCAGTGCGTCGGCAAACATCTCGATTGCCGCCGCCATGCGGCGACTCTGCGGCAGCGCTGCCGCGTCAAATTCGAGGCAGTCCCAGCGATCCACATCCACCCATTTGTCGGTCTTCGGGCAGCAGGGCGCCAACACCAGCACATCGTCGCGGTACGCGCCGCACTCCAGATTGCGCAGAAATTTTGCTTCGCCCGTGTAAATATGCGAGTTGTCGTCGCAGCGAACGCCCGCGCTGTGCATGTAGAGGATCAGCGGGTAGCGCCGTGCGGGATCAAAATTTTCCGGTATGTAGAGCTGATACAGGAGTGCAATGCCGTTTCCGGCAGGGTATGTGAGGCTGTTCCAGCCGGCGGCAGGCTGATCTGGCAGCTTGCTTTCGGCAGGCGCTTTCAGCGTTTGGTTCATCGGGATTTCACCGTCCTTATCCTCTCTATCTTACCACATTTTCGCGGTGCAGAGAAGAGGGACGCGCAATTTTTACGATAAATTTTCGGAAATCCCCATCGCCGAGAGCTTGAGTGTCACCAGGCGCACATCTGCACCGAGCGAAGCCGCGATCTGCTCCGCCGTATACCCTGCGCGCGCCGCGTCAAACATCTCTTTCGTATCCAGCAGCAGCTCCGCCGCAAACAGGTTTGCCTCATATTCGCGCCTGGACGCGGGCGAAAAGACCGAGACCTCTTCAAAGCCGAACGCCGCAAATTGCCGGTGCAGCAGATGATGCCCCAGCTCGTGCGCGCAGACCAGCCTTGCCTCGCCGCGCGTCAGGCGGCGGGACAGAAAGATGAACGGCGTACCGTAGACATCCTTGTAAAAGCCCTTCAGCGTGCCGAGCTCGCGCACCAGGACTTCAATGCGCAGTTCCCGCGCAAGCGCAAACGGGTCGCCCGTGCCGTATTCCCGTTTGATACGCGCGGCAGCACGGCAGACCTCTCTTGACGCAATCATAGCCATCCCTCCCCTCATCTCTATCATAGCATTTTATCTGTCCGATAAACGGGACAGACGGCAGACACACTCCCTGCCAAGCAGACATTTTTTGTGGGCACCTGTTATGAAACCTATGATTGCGGCGTGCTATCCGAGCAGTTCCTGGATAAGAACAGAAAGACGATTCTTTGGCGCAGATATAATCGCGATGATTGGGCTATTGACCGCTATAAGAAGTCGTGGAGTGAGCAGCTTCCCGAAAACGACAGACTTACCGTGAACGGTACGACCTATGTTCACTGGTACGATTGCATCACCGATTATATTCTCTGATGAAACCTCGCGGAAAGGGAAAACGGACGCGCAAATAAGAAAAAATCGGCGCCTGCCTCCAAAGCAGGTGCCGATTTTTGTTACCCTATAATGCGCTTGAATTTTTGGCGTAAGTTTGGCGTAAATTCGCTTTCACGCACTCCGAAAATCAAGCAATTTCAAGGCTTCGGGCTGTGCCTTAATACATGCCGCCCATGCCGCCGGCTGCGGGAGCTGCCGGTTCGGGTTCGGGCTGGTTGGCAACGACCGCCTCGGTGGTGAGCACCGTGGCGGCGATAGACGCCGCGTTCTGGAGTGCGCTTCTCGTCACCTTGGTCGGGTCAACGATGCCTGCCTCCATCATGTCGACATAGACTTCGTTGTAAGCGTCAAAGCCGTAGCCGACCTTGCCGCTGTTCTTCACCTTGTCCACAACGACCGCGCCGTCATGACCCGCGTTCTCCGCGATCTGATGCAGCGGCGCTTCGAGCGCCTTAAGGATCAGCTTGACGCCGATGCGCTCGTCGCCCTCGGTCTCGTCCGCCAGCTTTGCGACAGCGGGGATGACGTTGATATATGCCGTGCCGCCGCCTGCGACGATGCCTTCCTCAACGGCAGCCTTGGTTGCGTTGAGCGCATCCTCGATGCGGAGCTTCTTCTCCTTCATCTCGACCTCGGTTGCAGCGCCGACCTTGATGACGGCAACGCCGCCTGCCAGCTTTGCAAGACGCTCGGAGAGCTTCTCTTTGTCAAATTCGGAGGTCGATGCCGCATATTCGCTGCGGATCTGCGCCACTCTTGCCGCGATCGCATCCTTTGCGCCTGCGCCGTCGACGATGATGGTCTTTTCCTTGTTGACCTTGATCTGACGTGCACGACCGAGCTGCGCAACGGTTGCGTCCTTCAGTTCGAGCCCCAGATCCGAGGTGATGACCTCGCCGCCGGTCAAAATTGCGATATCCTGCAGCATTTCCTTGCGTCTGTCGCCGAAACCGGGCGCCTTGACCGCAACGCAGGTGAACGTGCCGCGCAGACGGTTGAGCACCAGCGTGGTGAGCGCTTCGCCCTCAACGTCCTCGGCGATGATGAGCAGCTTTTTGCCCGCCTGTACGATCTGCTCAAGCAGGGGCAGGATCTCCTGAATGTTGGAGATCTTCTTATCCGTGATCAGGACATAGGCGTCGTCGAGAACCGCCTCCATCTTGTCGGTGTCGGTCGCCATGTAGGGCGAGAGATAACCGCGGTCAAACTGCATGCCTTCGACGACCTCGCAGTAGGTCTCTGCCGACTTGGATTCCTCCACGGTAATCACGCCGTCTGCGGTGACCTTCTCCATTGCGTCTGCGATCAGTTTGCCGATGACCTCGTCGCCGGACGAGATCGTGCCGACACGTGCGATGTCGGACGAGCCGTTGACCTTCTTTGAGTTGGCAACCAGCGTCTCGACCGCCTTGTCAACCGCCTTGGAAATGCCTTTGCGGAGCACCATCGGGTTGGCGCCTGCGGTGACGTTTTTCATGCCCTCGTGGATCATTGCCTGTGCCAGCAGGGTAGCGGTCGTCGTGCCGTCGCCTGCCGCATCGTTCGTCTTCGCGGAGACTTCCTTGACAAGCTGAGCGCCGATGTTCTCGGCTGCGTTCTCAAGTTCGATCTCCTTGGCGATCGTCACGCCGTCGTTGGTAATCAGGGGCGTGCCGTATTTCTTGTCGAGCACCACGTTTCTGCCCTTGGGGCCGAGTGTGATCTTGACCGTGTTTGCCAGCTTATCCACGCCGCGGACCAGCGCGTCTCTTGCTTCAATTCCGTAATAAATATCCTTAGCCATCGTAGCTTACCTCCCTTAGTCAATGGTGGCGAGAATGTCGCCCTGTCTTACGATCACGTATTCGTCATTGCCGAGCTTGACCTCGGTGCCCGAATACTTGCTGGTGATGACTCTGTCGCCGACCTTGACGGTCATGGTGACGTCGTTGCCGTCCACCTTGCCGCCGGGACCTACGGCGACAACCTCCGCAACCTGCGGCTTTTCCTTTGCAGTGCCGGGAAGAATGATCCCACTCTTGGTGGTCTCTTCCAGTTCAACCATCTTGACGACCACACGGTCGGAAAGGGGTCTGAGTGTCATGATGTACCTCCATACATAAAGCCCTGTGCGGGCAAATTTTCAACTTGTGTTTAGCACTCAATGTTCCTGAGTGCTAACTATGGTATATTGTATCATAGAAAAATGAAAAATCAAGTCCTTTTATGAAAAAAATAAAAAATTCGCAGAAACTTCACATAATATCATGATTTTGCCCCTTTTCGGGGGTATCGGCAGTCCATCTCCGGCATATATTTGCCGCGGAGGGTGTCGTCTATGAACGGTCTCATTTTAGCACTTGACGGGGTAAACCAATATTTTTTGTCGATTGCCGCCGCATTGCTCGTGCTTGCGGCGGGCGCGGCGTTCACGGTGCGGTTCCGCGCTTTTTACCTGCTGCATCCGTTCCGCACGCTGCGCGCCATGCCGCGCGGCGGTGCCGGGCAGATGCTGCTGTCGCTCGGCGGCACGGTGGGGGTGGGGAACATCTCGGGTGTTGCCGTGGCGCTCACACTCGGCGGCGCGGGCGCGGTTTTCTGGATGTGGGTGGGGGCGTTTGTCACCATGGCGCTCAAATACGCCGAGATCATCCTCGGGATGCTGCATCGGGAGACGCGCGGCGGCAAGACCGTCGGCGGCGCGCCGTATTATATCCGCGACGCGCTCGGGGGCGGTGCGGCGGCGTTTTTTGCGGGGCTGCTGGTGTTTGACAGCGTTGCGGTCGGCGGCGTGATTCAGAGCAGCGCCATTGCCGAGGCGGCTGCGGGGCTCGGCGTCGAGCCGCTTGTCACCGGGCTGCTTTTGTCGCTTGCCGCCGCCTGCATCTTCTTTTTCGGCATCAACCTTTTCGGGTTGTCCGCCGTGGTCGTGCCCGTGATGGCGGTCGGTTATATCGCGGCGAGTGTCGCCGTGATCGTCTTCCATGCGGCAGATCTGCCCGCCGCGCTTGCGTCGATCCTGGATGGCGCGTTCCGCCCCGCGGCGGCGACCGGCGGCTTTGTCGGCTTTCTCCTGTCCCCCGCGCTGCGGCAGGGCATCGTCAAGGGGCTGTTCTCCAACGAGGCGGGCTGTGGCACGGCGGCGGCAGCCCATGCCGAGACAAAGGAAACAGTCCCCGCAAGGCAGGGACTGTTCGGCATATTTGAGGTGTTCTGCGACACGGTGCTGCTCTGTACGCTCACCGCGCTTGCGATCCTGACATCTCTTGGCGACGACCTCACCGCTTACGGCGCGGCAGGCGTCCGCCTGTGTACAGCGGCGTTTGCAACGGTGTTCGGAGACCGTGCAGCGCCCGTCATGTTCGCATTTGTCTTTCTGTTTGCATTTGCCACCATCGTGGCATACGGCTATTACGGCATGGCGTCCATGCGGTATTTCGGCGACAGCCGCCGCGCGCGCGGTATATTTCTCGTTTTTTACTGCGTGGCGCAGCTTTGCGGGGCGGTCGCCGCGCCCGCGGCGGTCTGGACGCTGTCGGACACCGTCATCTGCCTGCTGCTCTTTGTCAACATGGCGGCGGTGACGGTCAGCGCAAAGGAGATCTTCGCGGCGCACGATGCGTTCTATGCCCAGATCGGGAAGTATGCGCAGAGTGCGTCCAGGATGAAATCCCGCTGTGCGGCATCCGCGAAAAAGGAGAGCGCCATATCGGACAGCGCGATGAACAGCGGAGAAATGCCGTATTTCGTGCAGAACCGCGCAAAGTGAAGCGTCAGCCCGCGGTCACCGCACAGCCCCATGCCGTGAATGGTGAATTTGCAGTCCGCTGCGGCGACGACAAGATCGTCGCCGCACAGCGTAAAGAGGGCGGGCAGCCTGTCGCTTACGGCAAGCCGTTTTGCCGCCGCCTCCGTATCGGCTTTGTCAAACCGATACAGGCGCACGCCCTCCTCTGCGGTAAATCCGCGTATATCGGTCAGATACATGGTAAACCTTTCGGCATCGGCTTTCCCGATGCGCATATTGGGTATGAGCATTCGCTCGATAGCAGTATATGCGGCAGCGTTGATGTGGGTAAAAAGGCGATGCATAAGGCTTCCCCCAAGGGGGAAGGCTTGTTAAGAGCGCCATTGTTTCACGCTACGATAAAAACAGGCAGAAACCCATTTCGGGTTTCTGCCTGTTTTCTTTCGGATTTTACAGCACGCGCAGGGTCGAGATCAGCCCGAGCGTGGGGGTAAGCGCGTCAAACTCCGCCTCGGTATAGGCGCGCGCGGTGATATACGCGCCGCCGTCCAGCGCGGTCAGCGTGCCGAGCTTGGCAGTCAGCGTCGCCTCGGAGAGGGAGGAGCGGACATAGCGGCGGCAGATGAACGCGCCGGACGGGGCACAGTTTGCCGCCGTTCCCGCCGTGAAGACGGGCGCAAAGCTGTCCGCACCGTCGCGCAGGGTGGCGACCATGTCGGTCACCACGGCGCTTGCGGTCGGCGCCGCACCGGCGCCTCTGCCGTAAAACATTGTGTCGCCGAGTGCCGCGCCGCTCACCATAATGCCGTTGAATACATCGTTCACATGGGCAAGCGGGCTTGCGTCCGGGCAGACAAAGGGGGCGACGATCGGGCATGGTTTGTCTTCCACGCGCTGCATTCTGCCCAGCAGCTTTACGGCGCGTCCGCTCTTTGCAAGCAGGGTGACGTCATCCTTTTCAATGCCGCGGATGCCCTCGGTACGCACCGTTTTGGCATCCGGCAGCACGCCGGTGGCAATGCCGGTGAGAATGCAGATCTTGCGGCAGGTGTCGATGCCGTCCACGTCCGCAGTCGGGTCCTTCTCGGCATAGCCCTTCGTCTGGGCATCCGCCAGCGCGTCTGCAAAGCTGCGTCCCTTCGCCGTCATCTCGGTGAGGATATAGTTGGTCGTGCCGTTCAGAATGCCGGAAATGCCGGTGACTTCGTTTGACAGAAAATCGTTTGCCAGCGGGCGCACAATCGGGATGCCGCCGCCCACGCTCGCCTCGAAGGCGTAGGCAACACGGTTGGCGCGGGCGATTTGCAGCAGCACCTCGCCGTAAGTGGCAACGACCTCCTTGTTGGAGGTGATCACGCTCTTGCCCGCCGCAAGGGCGGCTTTCGTATAATCATAGGCGGGATGCGCGCCGCCCATCATTTCGGCGACGAGCGTGACCTCGGGGTCGCGCAGGATGATGTCAAAGTCGTGCACGACCTTGCCTGCATAGGGCGTGCCCGGGAAATCGCGCAGATCGAGGATGTATTTGACCTCGATGGTATCGCCGAGGCGGGACGCGAGCAGGTCGCGGTTCTGCTCCAGAAGGTCGAGCGTGCCTTTGCCGACAACGCCCAGACCGAGAAGGGCAATGTGAATCATGAGTTCTCCTTTGGTTTACTTGCAGAACGTGTCCACGTAGTGCGTGATCGCGTCTGAGATGATTTTGACGGCTTCTTCGGGACCGCGCACCTCGTTGACGGCGGTCTCCTTGTTCTCCAGTGCCTTGTAGACACTGAAGAAGTGTCGCATTTCGTCGAAGGTGTGCGTCGGCAGCTCGTCGATGCTCTTGTACTGGTTGTAGGTCGGGTCGCTGAACGGAATGGCGATGATCTTTTCATCATTGCGCCCGTTGTCGATCATCGAGATCACGCCGATGGGGTAGCACCGCACCAGCGTCATCGGCTCGATCGATTCCGAGCAGAGCACCAGCACGTCCAGCGGGTCGTTGTCGTCGCCGTAGGTGCGGGGGATGAAGCCGTAGTTGGCGGGATAATGCGTCGAGGTGTACAGGATGCGGTCAAGACGCAGGAGCCCGCATTCCTTGTCCAGCTCATACTTCTTTTTGGAACCCTTGGTGATCTCGATCACGCATTCAAAGTCGCGCGGCGTGATGCGCTTCGGGTTCATGTCATGCCAAATGTTGCTCATGCAAACCTCCTTGTCGGACAGGTGTCAGATGCTTTCGGGTACCTTTGCGTCGATCGCGGCAAACAGGTCGGCGACGACCTTCTTCACGGCGTCGAGTGCCTCATCCTTCGGGACCTTGATGTCCACGCTCTTGTCGCGGGTCGAGATCTCGACGAGACCGTCCTTCATGTTACGCGGGCTGACGACCACGCGCACCGGTGTACCGAGCAGGTCGGCGTCCGAGAACATGACGCCTGCGCGCACGTCGCGGTCATCGTACATCACTTCGATGCCGTCCTTCTGCATCGCGGCGTAAAGCCCGTCCGCAAAGGACTTGCAGTCGGCGTCGTCCGCACGGACGCAGCAGAGCTGCACCTGCCAGGGCGCGATCGTGATCGGCCAGATCGGACCGTAGTCGTCATGACGCGCTTCGCACACCGATGCGGCAAGTCTGCCGACGCCGATGCCGTAGCAGCCCATGATCGGGTTCCTGCTCTCGCCCGCCTCGTCGAGGTAGGTCATGTTCATCGTCTTTGTATACTTCGTGCCGAGCTGGAAGATGTTGCCCACTTCAATGCCGTTTGACACGGTCAGCGTGTGCTTGCCGCAGCTCGGGCAGATGCCGCCCGCGATCGCCTTGGAGAAGTCGTGGTATTCGACCTTGCCGTAATCGCGCTCGGCGTTGAACCCGGTGTAGTGGTAATCCACCTCGTTTGCGCCGCAGACGAGGTTCTTTGCGCCCTCGAGCGAGCGGTCAAAGTAGAGCTTGGCTTTACCCCCAAAATCGTGCGCGCCGATGAAACCGGCGACAATGCCGGATTCCTCGGTGATGAGCGCGGGGTGGATCTCCTTGCCGAGGAAGTTGCGCAGCTTGGTCTCGTTGATGTCGAGGTCGCCGCGCGTGAAGACGACGATGTAGTCATCGGTCAGGTTCTCCTGGTAGACGACGGCTTTCGCGGTCTTCTCCACGGGGACATGCAGCTGGGCGCAGACCTCTTCGATGGTGTGCGCACCCGGCGTGTGTACGCGGGTGAGCGGCGCTTCGGTTTCGTCTGCGGGCTTTTCCACGATGCAGTCCGCCGCCTCCATGTTGGCGCTGTAGCCGCACTCGGGGCAGATGACCAGCGTGTCCTCGCCGATCGGCGTGAGCAGCATGAACTCATGCGACACGCTGCCGCCCATCATGCCGGAGTCGGACTTGACCGAGACAACCTCGGGCACGCCCGCGCGGGCGAAAATGCGCTCATAGGCGCGGTGGCAGCGATCGTAGTAGGCTTCGAGGTCGGCTTGCGAGGTGTGGAAGGAGTAGGCGTCCTTCATCGTAAACTCGCGCACGCGGATCATACCCGCACGCGGGCGCGCCTCGTCGCGGAACTTGGTTTGGATCTGATAAATCATGAAGGGGTACTTCGAGTAGCTCGTCGCATAGTCACGGACAAGCTGCACGGCTGCCTCCTCATGCGTCATGCCGAGCACCATCGGGGTGTTGTTTCTGTCCTTGAAGCGGAGCAGCTCGGACTGGATGCTCGAATATCTGCCGGATTCCTCCCAGAGCGAGGCGGGCATCGTCACGGGGAAGAGAACCTCCTGCCCGTCGATTTTGTCCATCTCCTCGCGCAGGATCTTCTCGATCTTGGCGGTGATGCGGTAGAGCGGCGGGAACTGCGAGAAAATGCCGCTGCCCACAAACTTCATGTAGCCGCCGCGCAGCATCAGCGCATGGCTGTCGATGACGGCGCCGGCGGGCTTTTCCTTAAAGCGGTCGCCGACAAGTTGACTGAGTTTCATAGTGTTGCCTCCGATGTATATCAAAAATTCAAATAAGACTGCTAAAAATAAAAAATTCCCGAGCCGTAAAGGCGCGGGACGAAAAACTCCGTGTTACCACCCGAATTCGGAGAAAACCTCCGCACTCATCGCGGCAGATGCCGCACACGCGATAACGGGCGCACCGTGCGGCTCGTCGCCGCAGACTCGGAAAACGGGTTCGACAGTCTCCCGCCAAAGCCTTGCACCCTCCGGCTTCTCTCTGCGGCGTTTTGCTGTCTACTGTTTTTTCGTCATTGTCTTTCCCTCATGGTAGCACACGGCAAAGGCTTTGTCAAGGTTTTCGGCGAAAAATCGCGTGGATTGACAGCAGGCGCGCCGCGGCGTATAATCATTTCGGACAGTCTTTTTCGCTATTTTTGCAATTTGTTGTTTTTGCAACCGAATTTGCATGTGCAGTGTTCTATAATAAAAGCACAACAGAGAAAGCGAGGACTTACAAATGATCCGAAAAATCATTCATATAAATGAAGAAAAATGCAACGGCTGCGGCGCCTGCGCCTCCGCCTGTCACGAGGGCGCCATCGGCATGGTCAACGGCAAGGCAAAGCTGCTGCGCGACGATTATTGCGATGGGCTTGGTGACTGCCTGCCCGCCTGTCCGACGGGGGCGATCACTTTTGTCGAGCGGGAGGCGGCTGCCTACGACGAGGCGGCAGTGCTTGCCGCCAAGGCGAAGAAGGACGCGGCGTCTGCCGCGCATGTGTACGGCGGCTGCCCCGGCAAACGCCTTGCCCGCTTTGACCGGAGCGGGGACGCACCCGCGGCGGCACCACAGGGCACGGCGGTCTCCCGCCTTGCGCAGTGGCCCTGTCAGCTACAGCTGGTTCCGGTCAATGCGCCGTATTTCGACGGGGCAAAGCTGCTGATTGCCGCCGACTGCGCTGCCTATGCCTATGCGCGGCTGCATGAGGACTTCATGCGCGGCAAGATCACGCTGATCGGCTGCCCGAAACTCGACGAGGCTGATTATGCTGCCAAACTTACGGATATAATCAAGGCAAACAACATCGTGAGCGTGACGGTCGTGCGCATGGAGGTGCCCTGCTGCGGCGGGCTGGAACAGGCGGCAAAGACGGCGCTCCAAAACAGCGGCAAGTTTCTGCCCTGGCAGGTCGTGACCCTCTCGACCGACGGCAGAATTTTAGATTGAATCAGACAAGGAGACGATTTGATGTGCACGGCTGCAACGTATAAGACCAAGGATTTTTACTTCGGGCGGACGCTCGACTACGAATTTTCCTACGGGGATGAGATCGTGCTCACCCCGCGCGCCTTTCCGCTTGACTTCCGGCACACGGCGCGGCGCGACACGCATTATGCCATCCTCGGCATGGCGCATGTGGCGGACGGTTATCCGCTCTATTATGACGCGATGAACGAGAAGGGGCTCTGCGCGGCGGGGCTCAACTTTGTCGGCAACGCGGTGTACACGGCGGTGCTGCCGGGCAGGGAGAATATCGCGCAGTTTGAGCTGATCCCTTGGCTGCTCGGCAGCGCGGCAAGCGTTGCCGAGGCGCGCACGCTGCTTGCCGGTGCAACCATCACCTATACGCCGTTTTCCGACAAGTTTCCGCCCGCGCAGCTCCACTGGCTGATTGCGGACCGAAACGAGGCGATCACGGTGGAATCCACAGCGACAGGGCTGCACATCTATGACAACCCGGCGGGCGTGCTCACCAACAATCCGCCCTTCGACATGCAGATGTTTCGCCTGAACGACTATATGCAGCTTTCGCCGAAGCAGCCGGAGAACCGCTTCTCGGATGCGCTTGTCCTGCGCACCTACAGCCGCGGCATGGGCGCGCTCGGGTTGCCCGGCGACCTTTCATCGGCATCCCGCTTCGTCCGTGCGGCATTTGTGCGTGCGCATGCGGTATCGGGCGAGGATGAGAATGCGAGTGTGAGCCAGTTCTTTCATATTCTCGGCGCGGTAGAGCAGCCGCGCGGCTGTTGTGAGGTCGCCGAGGGGAAGTATGAGATCACGATCTACACTTCCTGCTGCAATGCGGATCGCGGCATCTATTATTACACCACCTATGACAATTCCCGCATCAGCGCAGTGGACATGCACGCGGAAAATCTCGACGCAAAAACGCTTGCCCTTTTTGCGCCCGTGACCGAATCGCAGATACTCTATCAGAACAGACATTCAAGCAAATGAGGATACAGTACAAAATGAAAGAAATCATGAAGAACATCGAAAAGGCACAGGTGTTCACCCTGCGCGATCAGGTCGCCTACGGCGAGGGACAGGTCGTCAGCAAGACGCTGGCGCAGAACGATGCCGTCAGCATCACGCTGTTCGCCTTTGACAAGGGTGAGGAGATCAGCTCACACAAGTCGGGTGGCGACGCATTTGTCACCTGTCTTGACGGCGAGGGCGAGATCACGATCGACGGCGTGAACTACACGCTCACCGAGGGGCAGTCGATCGTCATGCCCGCCGGGCACCCGCACGCCGTCCGCGGCAAGGAGCGCTTCAAGATGCTGCTTGTGGTGGTGTTCTGAAAGAAAAGCGCTTTTCAGGCTTCCCTTGGGAGAGAACTGTACGAGACGCAAAGTCTCTCGCGGAGTTTTCCCGATTGGAAAATATCCTGTGCCCGATGTGGGATTGATATATGCCAAACGTCGCGATATGCTGTGCCAGCTGCCTACAGTCCCTCATCCGTCGCCTTTCGGCGACACCTTCCCCACCGGGGAAGGCTGAGATACGGCGGGAGACAGACGGCGCTCTACGGTTTGTACAAGGCTTCCGCTATTCTGTAGGGACCGACATCTGAAGCGATTCTCACTGATTTACAAAAAAGACGCACCGAAGTGCGTCTTTTTTGTTTTACGTTTTTGCAAGAAAAACATCGCCGGAACAAAATCAATTGTCGATCTCTTTTTCGGCTTT
>ENA-UOJC01000448-UOJC01000448.1-human-gut-metagenome-genome-assembly--contig:-C104-NODE-448-length-72677-cov-9.927543_pt1 | contig 72677 bp, 69 predicted proteins | sample MGYA00242339_ERZ723886 | MGnify/ENA metagenome assembly ERZ723886 | reverse complement strand
GGTACCTGCAAAAAGAATTTGAAATTTTCTTTTTGCGTCGCTGACTGCGTGTTGCGATCAGCGAAGACTTGCATTGTACATCACTTTTGGTGCTTCGCAGAAATTTCTGCAAAAACCTTTTCAGCGATTGGCAGCAAGAAGCTGCTCTGTACTAGCAATGGAGCGAACTATAGCACCGTTTTGGCACTGTTTCAGAAAAAAGCTTTTCAGCCGCAGCCATCAAGATGGCTGCGGCTGAGGCAGCGCACAGCGCTGCCTTGGATAATGCAGTCACCATGGCATTGATTACTTTATTGGACGCCCAGCTTGCGTTTGGGCATGTGGCCTTGCTGGACCACGCCAGCTTTGCGCTGGAGAGCAACGAGCGCGTAGGACTAATTGGGCGCAATGGCGCTGGCAAGTCTTCGCTGCTGAAAATTCTGGGGGGATTGACCCACGCTGACGATGGCAGTCTGCAGGTGCAAAACGGCATTCGCATTGCCTATGTTCCGCAGGAGCCTGATCTGAAGTCTGAGCACACCGTGTTTCTGGCGGCTGCCGAAGGCCTGGCTGAGATTGCCAAGCTGCGAGAGCTGTATCTGTCTGGCGCGGAAGGCGTGGATCTGGATGCGCTGCAGTCTCAGATTGAAGCGCAGGATGCCTGGAACTGGGAGCAGCGCGTCGAAGAGACGCTGCAGCGCCTGCACCTGGATGCGCAGGCGACGGTGGGCAAACTCTCTGGCGGCACCCGCAAGCGCGTGGCCCTGGCGCAGGCGCTGGTGACCAAGCCTGATGTGCTGCTGCTGGACGAACCCACCAACCACCTGGATCTGGATTCGATTGCCTGGCTGGAAGACCTGCTGCTGGACTATAAGGGCAGCGTGGTGACCATTACCCACGACCGTGCCTTCCTGGACCGCATTGCCACCCGCATTGTGGAACTAGACCGTGGTCAGCTGCGCAGCTACCCCGGCAACTTTGCACAGTACATGCAGCAAAAGGAAGAACAGCTGCAGCAGGAAGCCGTCATCAACGCCAAGGCCGACAAGCTGCTGGCACAGGAAGAAGTGTGGATTCGCAAGGGTGTGGAAGCACGCCGCACCCGCAGCGTGAGCCGCATTGAGCGCCTGAAAGACCTGCGTGCCAACCGAGCCGCCCGCCGGGAAGCGCTGGGCAGCGTGAAGCTGGACATTGATTCTGGCAAGGACAGCGGCTACCAGGGCAAGATCGTGGCAGAGCTGACGAATGTCTCCAAATCCTTTGGGGACAAGACCATTGTCAAGCACTTCACAGGCACCGTGCTGCGTGGCGACAAGGTCGGCCTGATTGGCCCCAATGGCGCGGGCAAGACGACGCTGCTCAAGATGATTCTGGGCGAGCTGGAAGCGGACACCGGCAGCATCCGCCGTGGCAACAACCTGCAGGTGGCCTACTTTGACCAGATGCGCCACCAGATCGATCTGGATGCGACGCTGGAGGACTTCATCAGCCCCGGCAGCGAGTGGATCGAAATTGGCAGCAACAAGAAACATGTGAAAAGTTATTTGCAGGATTTCCTGTTCTCGCCTGCGCGTGCGCACTCACCCGTGCGATCGCTTTCCGGCGGTGAGCGCAACCGCCTGCTGCTGGCACGCCTGTTTGCACGCCCTGCCAATGTGCTGGTGCTGGACGAGCCAACGAACGATCTGGATATCGACACCCTGGAATTGCTGGAAGATCTTTTGCAGCAGTACGACGGCACGGTGTTCCTGGTCAGCCACGACCGCACCTTTCTGGACAACGTGGTCACCAGCATCATTGCTGCCGAGGGCGATGGCCTGTGGCGCGAGTACGAAGGCAGTGTGCAGGACTGGCTCACCCAGTCCCAGCGCAGCCGGGAACTGGCGGAGCAGGCAGCCAAGAGCAGCGTGGCCAAGGTGGTGACACCCGTCAAGGAAGAAGCACCCAAGGACAAGGCCGTGCTGCCAGGCGCCAAGCGCAAGCTCAGCTACAAGGAGCAGCGCGAGTTGGAGCAGCTGCCTGACCTGATTACGGCACTGGAAGAAGAGCAGGCTGCTATCCGCAAGGAACTGGAAGACCCTGCGATTTACGCCCGCGACAACGCCCGGGCCATGCAGCTGCATGCGCGTGATGGCGAAATTGAAGAGGCGCTGATGCAGGCGCTGGAGCGCTGGGAATTGCTCTCCAGCTAAGCGCCGCAACAAAAAAAGGAGCTACTAGCGCTTTTGAATCAAGGATTTCAAATAGTTTTCTATCTGAATTCCTTGTATTTCAAGCGCTGGCAGCTCCTTTTTTATGAGTTGCTTTAGATGCGGTGACGCACGTCAGGCGAAGCACGCAACTGGGCCAGTACCGCAGGTGCAATCTGGTTCAGCGGCAATACCTCATGGGCTGCGCCATGGGCGATGGCTTCACGGGGCATGCCAAAGACGATGCAGCTGGCCTCGTCCTGCACATAGTTGTAGCTGCCTGCGTCTTTCATCTCGCGCATGGCGACAGCGCCATCTGCCCCCATGCCGGTGAGCATGATGCCAAAGGCATTGCGGCCCACGAACTGCGCCACAGACTTGAACAGCACTTCCACCGATGGCTTGTGGCGGTTCACGGGAGGTGCCTGCTCATCCACCACGGCCACATAGTTGGCACCACTGCGCGAAATCGAGAACTGCTTGCCGCCAGGTGCGATATAGGCATGGCCGGGCAGGATACGTTCACCATGGACCGCTTCCTTGACCGTGATCTGGCACAGACTGTTCAGGCGCGCGGCAAAGCTGGTCGTAAAGCCAGGCGGCATGTGCTGGGTGATGACGATGGCGGGCGCGTCAGCAGGCATGTGCACCAGCACTTCCTTGATGGCTTCGGTGCCACCGGTCGATGCGCCAATGGCGATGAGTTTTTCGGTCGAGAGCTTGCCCAGCAGACTCGCACTGCTGACTGCAGGCTTGGCAGGTGCTGCTGCAGCCGCACCGCCAGCGGCAGGCGCAGTGTGGGCAGGACGAACCATGCGATGCACATGGGCCGAAGCGGCAATGCGGATCTTGTCTACGATTTCCGTGGACAGCTGCTGCAGGCCATTGGCCACGCCTACGCGGGGCTTGGCCACAAAGTCCACGGCCCCCAGCTCCAGCGCACGCATGGTCACTTCAGCGCCACGCTCGGTCAACGTGGAGATCATGAGCACGGGCATGGGGCGCAGGCGCATGATGCGGCCCAGAAAGTCGATGCCGTCCATCTTGGGCATTTCGACGTCCAGGGTGATCACGTCCGGATTCTTTTCGCGAATCATCTCGCGCGCGATCAAGGGATCGTTGGCCGTCCCTATGCACTCCATGTCAGGCTGGCGATTAATGATTTCAGCGAGCAGACTGCGCACCAGTGCAGAGTCGTCCACCACAATCACCCGAATCTTGCGGTTCATTCTTCTTCAACCTCTCTCAAAACAGATCCACGCTGCCACCTGCATTGGTTTTGGCCAGCTGTGCAGCGCTGCCGCGTGAACGTTCCTGCTCCACCAGCACTTCGGGGTGTGCATGTGCCAGGCGCTTGACCATGGCCTTGCCCGTAACCGGGAAGTACACCACCTTGCGAGGGTAGATATCAAGAACGTCTTCCGACACGATCGGAATGCGCTCTGTTTGCAAATATTGCGTCACGAATTCTGTATTGCGCTCGCCCACATTCATGGTGGTGAAGTTGGCCATGACCTGCCCACCCCCAAAAATCTTGGCCTGCATGGTCTCGCGGCGAGCGCCCAGCTTGATCATTTCGTTGATCAGCACTTCCATGGCATAGGAGCCATAGCGGCCACTGACGTCTGTGCTGTCGCCCTCCGGCAGCATGAAGTGATTCATGCCCCCGATGTTCATGGTTCTGTCCCACAGACAGGCCGCGATGCACGAGCCCAATACCGTACAGATCACGATATTTTCACCGGTGACAAAGTACTCGCCGGGCAAGACTTTGACGGCATTGAACTGAAAGTGATGATCAAAGTAGAAAAACGATGCCTCGCCAGGCTTGCGAGGCCGCCTGCGCAGCGTGTCCAGCAAGGAGGCATCCTGCCTTTTTTTTTCTGCTGCGCCAGCATCCCAGGAAGTGCCTGCACTGCCAGCCCCTTGCAATGCCCGAGTGTTCATGGCTGTGCCTTCTTCATTCCTGGTGGGACATGTATGCCGACATGCATCTAGATGCGCTCGTAGACCGTCTTGCCCCGCAGGACAAACAGATCGCGCGATTCGCTGAAATTCTCCGCATGCCCGACAAACAGCATGCCGCCCGGCTTCATCACCCGGTGAATGCGCTCCAGCACCTTGCGCTGTGTGGGTGCATCAAAATAAATCATGACATTGCGGCAGAACACAATGTCAAACGGTTCCTTGAACGGCCAGTCGTCACGGATCAAGTTGACCTGCATGAACTCGATCATGCGGCGCAGCTCAGGCTTGACGCGCACCATGCCGGCATTGGATGCCTTGCCGCGCATGAAGAAGCGATGCAGGCGCTCCTGACTCAGACTCTTGACGTTCTCCATGCGGTAGATGCCGTTGGACGCCGTGTTGAGCACATTGGAGTCAATATCGCTGGCAATCAGCTTGAAATGCGCGCCAGCGCCCAGGGCTTCCTGCGCCGTCATGACGATGGAGTAAGGCTCTTCCCCGGTGGAGGCCGCATTGCACCAGACACGCCAGGAGGTGCTGGCAGGTTTGCTCTTGAGGTGCTGCGCCAGAATCTGAAAGTGGTGCTCTTCACGGAAGAACGACGTCAGATTGGTGGTGAGCGCGTTGACAAACTCCTGCCATTCGCGCGCATTCCCTTCCTTTTCCAGCCAAGTCAGATAGGCGTCAAAGCTGTCATGCCCGGTCTCGCGCAGGCGGCGGGACAGACGGCTGTAGACCATGGCGTGCTTGCCATCGTGCAGGCTGATCCCTGCGTGTTTGTAGATCAGTGCCTGAACGCGGCTGAAGTCTGCCGACGTCCAGGCGAACTCTCTGCCTTGCGCTACGGGAGCAGAAACCTGTACAGAAGCCGAGAGTTGACCTGTGGAACGCATGAAGATGTTGAAAAGAAATTTCCGTAAAGAAGACCACCAGAGCTGATTGCAGCAGCCCACGCAGCATGGCGCGCACTGCGGGCGAGACGGCAGATGCCGCCGTGGAAGAGGTTACTCGGTAGGAGCCACCAGCCCCATGTCCACGTTGGACATCAGCTTTTCAATGTCCAGCAGGATCAGCATGCGCTCGCCCACCGAACCCAGACCCAGAATACAGCCATTGTCGATGGCGCTTTCGATATCGGGTGCGGGACGGATAGCTTCAGGCGCCAGCTCCATCACGTCGCTGACCGAGTCCACCACAATGCCCACCACACGGTTGTGCAGGTTCAGGATGATGACCACGGTGAAGCTGTTGTACTCCACTTCGGAGCAGTTGAACTTCAGGCGCATGTCCACGATAGGCACGATGGTGCCACGCAGGTTCACCACGCCCTTGATGAATTCAGGCGCATTGGCAATGCGTGTGGGTTGCTCGTAGCCACGGATTTCCTGCACCTTCAAAATGTCGATGCCGTATTCCTCCTCGCCCAGACGGAAGGTCAGATATTCGCGGGCACCGCTGGACTTGTTTTCAGCACTCTTCCCCATGACGCTCATTGCTTTCTCCTCAGGTATCAGGGGCGTCCGTTGTTTTCAGGACGCCAGCCTGCTCCAAAAAAATTCCATGCTCTGGGTGCAGCAGCTGCTGCACCCGCTTGTTTCTACCGATTAACGTGCGCGGCGCACCAGGCTGCTGGTGTCCAGAATCAGGGCCACCGTGCCGTCACCCAGAATCGTTGCGCCCGACACATTGGGCACCTTGCGGTAGTTGCTCTCCAGATTCTTGACCACCACCTGGTGCTGACCCAGCAGCTCATCGACCAGCAGCGCCACGCGCATGCCGTCGGACTCGATCACCACCATGATGTCGCTGCGCTTGCCGTCGCCATGGCGAGGCACGCCAAAGACCTTTTCCAGCTCGATGACCGGCATGTACTCGTCGCGCACCTTGACCAGCTGCGCGCCTTGCGTGACGGTGCTGACATCGGCAGGGTTGACCTGGAAGGACTCGACCACCGAAGACAGAGGCAGGATGTAGACCTCGTTGCCCACACCCACGGACATGCCATCCATGATGGCCAGCGTCAGTGGCAGGCGGATGGACACACGCATGCCCACGCCCTGCACGGAGTCAATTTCCACCGAACCGTTGAGCGCCGCAATGTTCTTGCGCACCACGTCCATGCCCACACCGCGGCCGGACACATCCGTCACCACATCGGCCGTGGAGAAGCCGGGCGCAAAGATCAGCTGCCAGACTTCGCCATCGGGCATGCTGTCCGAGACATCCATGCCACGCTCACGCGCTTTCTTCAGGATCTTCTCGCGGTTCATGCCCTTGCCGTCATCACGCACCTCGATGACGATGGAGCCACCCTGGTGCGATGCCGACAGCGTCAGCGTACCGGCTTCAGGCTTGCCTGCAGCCAGGCGGTCCTCAGGCGATTCGATGCCGTGGTCCACGCTGTTACGTACCAGGTGGGTCAGCGGATCAGTAATCTTTTCAACCAGGCCCTTGTCCAGCTCGGTCGCTTCGCCCTGGGTGACCAGGTTGATCTTCTTGCCCATCTTGTTCGCCAGATCACGCAGCATGCGCGGGAAGCGGCTGAACACGGTGGACATGGGAATCATGCGGATGGACATCACCGCTTCCTGCAGGTCGCGGGTGTTGCGGTCCAGGTCGGCAAGACCCGCCAGCAGCTGCTGGTTGGTCGAAGGGTCCAGCGCGCGGCTGTTCTGTGCCAGCATGGCCTGAATGATGACCAGCTCGCCAGCCAGGTTGATCAGCTGGTCTACCTTCTTCACATCCACACGGATGCTGGTGGATTCCATCTGCGCAATATTGGGGCGGGTCACGGTCTTGACCGCTGCTGCCGCTGGCTTGTTCACGGGCGCACCGGGCGCGCCATCAAAAATGCCAAAGGCTTCGCTTTCAGGCAGCGCCACCGCAGGGGCTGTTGCTTCATCCTTGGCTTCGGCAGGCGCCTGTGCCACCTCAGCGGGTTCAGAAGCAGCCGCCTGTGCAGCAGGAGCGGCAGCGCCCACTGGCGAAATCTGCACCTGCTCCTTGGTCACGTGGAAAGCCATCAGGTCCAGCAGATCATCATCCGTAGACTGCGTCTCCACTTCAAACAGACGCGACTTGGGTTCCTCGCAGGGCAGGTCCTTGATGCTGCCCAGCCCTGGGATGTCGCGAAACAGCTCCTTGATCGCGTCGGCCGTCTCCAGATTTTCTACAGGACCAATCTTGATCTGCAGATGACGCACGCCACCGGCAGCCGGTGCTGCAGCGGGCGCAGCCACCACTTCTGGGGCAGGCGCTGGTGCTGGAGCAGGGACAGGCTCGGGTGCTGGAGCAGGCTGTGGTGCAGGTGCGGGGGCCGCAGCAGGTGCAGCGCCCTCACCGGCGGCCAGGCGAGCAATGCGCGAGACCAGATCTTCCGTAGGCAGCGCTTCGCCTTCGCCGCCCGCCTGATGGCGTGCCAGCAGGCTGCGTGCAGCATCGCTGGCTTCCAGCAGCACGTCCACCATCTCGGGGACGGGCGTGATCTCGTGACGGCGCAAGCGGTCCAGCAGCGACTCCATCTTGTGGGTCAGCTCGGCAACATCGGTAAAACCAAACGTGGCAGAGCCGCCCTTGATGGAGTGTGCGCAACGGAAAATGCCGTTGAGTTCTTCGTCATTGGCAGCGTTCAGGTCCAGATTGAGGAGCATCTGCTCCATCTGGTCCAGGTTCTCCGCCGCCTCTTCAAAGAAGATTTGATAGAACTGCGTGAGGTCAAAATCGGCTTCTGCTCCGCCTTGGTGTGTATCCGCCATGAGGTTTCCTACTATCTTTTTCTTGGTATCCGGTTGACTGGTTTCTTCTGAGGTCAGCGAATTACCTTCTGCAGCACTTCAATCAAACGATTGGGATCAAACGGCTTCACCAGCCAGCCTGTTGCCCCAGCAGCTCTGCCTGCCTGCTTCATCTGGTCGCTGGACTCGGTCGTCAAAATCAAAATGGGCGTGTTCTTGAAACGTGGATGCTCACGCAACCGGCGCGTCAATCCAATGCCGTCCAGACGCGGCATGTTCTGGTCTGCCAGCACCAGATCAATGTGCTCTGCCTCGACTTTTTCCAAGGCATCCATTCCGTCAACAGCTTCAACCACCTTGTAACCGGCCCCAGACAAAGTAAAGGAGACCATTTTTCGCATGGATGGTGAGTCATCAACAGCGAGGATCGTATGCATGTAAAGCTCCAACGGACTTCTAAAAATTTCTGAATCTGGTTTCAAAACAGCTCGATTGAACCAGCATCCATTTCGCTTTGCGTGACAGGATTCGGTCTTTCTGGCTGAACTGGCATTACAGGTACATCCAGCTCATCCTCTTCGCGCCCCATGGTTTCAGAGGCCAGACGAAAAGCACAGCTTTGTAACACCCGGGTGGTATGCCCAATCAATTGGGTTGCCATGTCGTGAAACTGCAGCTCTGTGACAGCTCTGCGCAAGGCTGCGCGTGCTGCTTCGAGATCTGGATCCTCTGCATCCCGGTTACCGGCCAACAAGACATTGGCCTCACCAAAACGCTCCAACAAATTGGTCGTGGCATGATTGAGCAGGCCTTCCAAACGATGCAAGTCGCGCATGACCACAAGCAGAGAGTCCTGCAGTTCGGCCGCAACCATGACGGGAACCTGTACCACAGGCTCGTCAGATGGTCTTTGCGTAGAGTGCATTGTTTCTCCAAGTTGGCGGAACCAGTCACCAGTTCCAGACATAACACGGCCGTTTTCGGTGGAAGTCCGACTTCTGAGGCTTACTCACAGCACGAACGAATGTATCCCCAGAAGAAAATTTGTTCCAATATGTTTCCATATGATAGCGCTCCCGGAGAATGGCAATCCTGCAGATAAGCCCCTGCTTGTGCTTCACCTTGAGGATTCAAAAGCCGATCAGCGGCTGGCTCAGATTACGCTGAGCAAGTCAGGACTCGCATTCGACATTATTTATTGCGACAAACTGGACGAGTTTCTAGAGCTGCTCAAGACCCGCCGCTTTGACTTAGTTCTAGCCGACTTCTATCTGCTCGGTTTTACAGCGCTGGATGCCTGGGAAGCTGCGCGGCAGCTGCCGCATTGCCCACCGTTTGTGCTGCTGTCCGGCGCTATTGGGGAAACCGCTGCCGTGCAGGCCATCCGGCAGGGGATTGCTGACTATTTGCTCAAGGACGACATGGCCCGGCTGCCCCATGTCATACTGCGCGCCCTTGAAGTCCATGAGGCGCGGTGCGCCAGGGAAAAGGCCACGCAGGAGCTGGAACGCTCCGAGCGCCAGCTGGCCGAGCTGACTGAGCACCTGCAAAACTCCATCGAGCAGGAGCGCGCAGCCATTGCCCGCGAAATTCATGACGATATTGGCGGTTCATTGACCTCCGTCAAGTTTGATTTGTCCTGGATCGAGCGAAATACCACAGATGCTGGCATCCAGAGCCATGCGCGCGCCGCGCTGGAGATGCTGCAGCACGCGCTGGGGGCCAGCCAGCGCATCATGATGAACCTGCGCCCACCCGTGCTCGACCAGGGGCTGGTGGCCGGGGTGCAATGGCTGGCAGAGAACTTTGAGCGCCGCACGGGTATTCCCACGCGGCTGCATGCGCCGTCCTTTATCGACGTGCCTGCAGATATCCAGCTCGTTGCCTACCGCACGGCCCAGGAAGCACTGACCAACGTGGGCAAATATGCCCAGGCGAGTGCTGTACACATGGACCTGTCCAACGCCGAAGGTTTTCTCACGCTGGAAGTGCGGGACAACGGCTGCGGCATCAGCCCTGAGCAGCGCAACAAGCCCAAGGCCTTTGGGCTGCGCGGTCTGGCCGAGCGCGCCAAGACCGTGGGTGGGTGGCTGGATGTCAGCAGCCAGGTGGGCAAAGGCACGAGCATCATCGTGTCCGTCCCGCTGCCGTAAAACGTAATATGTACCGACTACTTGCCTCTCAGAAGGAGACGTCTTGATCGATGTTGTGATTTGCGATGACCACGCGGTCCTGCGCCGCGGCATCCGTGACACGCTGGCAGAAGCCACAGACATCCGGGTGCGCGCTGAAGCGGGCGGCTATACCGAGCTGCGCGAAGTGCTGCGCAACACCCCCTGCGCGGTCCTGCTGCTGGATATCAACATGCCGGGCCGCAATGGCCTGGAAGTGCTGGGCAGCGTGCGCGAGAGCTATCCCGACATCAAGGTGCTGATGGTCTCCATGTACCCGGAAGACCAGTACGCGCTGCGCTGCCTCAAGGCAGGTGCCCATGGCTATGCCAACAAGTCTGGCGACCCCATGCAGCTGATCGAGGCCGTGCGCGTGGTGCATGCTGGCCGCAAGTTCCTGACCCCGGAAGTGGCACAGATGCTGGCCGACAGCCTGACCCAGCCCACACCGGAAGCGCCACACGCCACACTCTCAGAGCGCGAAATGCAGACGCTGCAGAAAATTGCCACTGGCAAGCGCCTGACCGATATTGCGGAAGAGCTTATGCTCAGCCCCAAGACGGTGAGCGTCTACCGTGCACGCGTGCTGGAAAAGCTGCAGCTGAGCAATAACGCAGAGTTGACGGTTTACGCCATACGCAACAATCTGGTTTAAAAAACATAGCACCTTTCGCCCAATGAAAAAGGACTTCAGCATGAATTGCATGCGAAGTCCTTTATTTTTCAGCGCAAGCAGCTCTCTTTTTTACAAGAAGCCGCCACCAAACACCGCCAGCGTGCGCTCAATCATGCTGAGGAAGGGCTGCTCCATCATGGGCAGCGTGGCCGTGATGCCCAGCATGCCCACCGTCAGCGTGATGGGAAAGCCTACGGCAAACACGTTCATCTGCGGCGCAATGCGCGCAATCACGCCCATAGTCAGGTTCACAAACAGCAGCAGCGCCATCATGGGCAGCGCAATCCACAACGCGCTGGAGAACACGGCCGAGCCCAGCTCGTGAATGCGCATCTGCGAGACCGCCTGGATGAACGAGCCATCCACCGGAAACGCCTGAAAGCTTTTGATCACGGCCATCAGCACAAACACATGGCCATTCACCACGATGAAGAACAGGGTGAAGATCTGCACCAGAAAGCGTGAGACAGCGCTCAGCTGCGCACCGCTGGAAGGGTCAAAGAAGGAGGCAAAGCTCAGGCCCATCTGCAGGCCGATGAATTCACCCGCCACCTCCATGGCGGCAATCACCAGCCGTGCGGAAAAACCAATGGCCAGGCCGATGCCCACCTGCTGAATCACGCAGACCAGTGCCTGCGGGGAGTTGACATGCACCACGGGCTGGTCACCCAGCACGGCCTGCGCGCACACGGCCACCAGAAAGGCCAGCGCCACCTTGACGCGCATGGGAATGGCTTTTTGCGAAAACACGGGCGCAGCCGTGAACATGGCCAGTGTCCGCAGAAATGGCCAGATGATGGGTGAGAGCCACGCCATCAGCTGCTCTTCGGAAAAGCCAATCACCGTTTACACCCTGCCCTAGCCTAAGGCACTGGGGATGTTTTCAATCGTGCGCCGGATGAAGTCCACCACGGTGGACAGCATCCACGGCCCAGCCACAGCAAACACCAGCACGGCTGCTACCAGTTTGGGCACAAAGGACAAGGTGTTTTCGTTGATCTGGGTGACGGCCTGAAAAATGCTCACCACCAGACCGACAACCAGCACCGTTAGCAGCACAGGCAGCGAGACCATGAGCAGCAGCGTCAGCGCTTCACGCCCGAAGGTCAGTACGGATTGAGGAGTCATGAGCTGCGCCTTTCCTCTAAATGGCAAAGCTGGCAGCCAGCGAACCCACCAGCAGGTTCCAGCCATCGGCCAGCACAAACAGCATGATCTTAAAGGGCAGCGCCACCAGCACGGGAGACAGCATCATCATGCCCAGCGACATCAGGATGGAAGACACCACCATGTCAATGATCAGAAACGGAATAAAGATCATGAAGCCGATCTGAAACGCCGTTTTCAGTTCGCTGATCACAAAGGCCGGCACCACCACGCGAAATGGCGCATCTTCAATCGACGTACCGGGCTCCAGCTTGGCCAGACGGGAAAACAGCGCAAAGTCGGACTGCCGCGTCTGGCGCGCCATGAACTCGCGCACCGGTAGTTCGGCCTTTTTCAGCGCGTCTTCAAACTCCATCTGGTTGCTGGTGTAGGGCACGTAGGCGTCCTGGTAGACGCGGTCCAGCGTCGGCCCCATCACAAACAGGGTCAGAAACAGCGACAGGCCAATGATGACCTGATTGGGCGGTGCCGACTGCGTGCCCAGCGCCTGGCGCAGCAGGCTCAGCACAATCACGATCCGGGTAAAGCCCGTCATCATCAGCAAAAGGGCTGGCAGAAAGGACAGTGTGGTAAAGAACAGCAGCGTCTGAATGGGCACCGAAAACGAGCTGCCCGCGCCGCCAGAGCCCACCAGTACCGGCAGGCTGGGGCCCGCGGCCGTCTGCGCTGCTGCGACAGCTGGCAGCCAGCAAAAAGCCGCCCCGACGGCGGCTGGCATGGCCCAGTGCATATGGGAAGTGAGAAAGCCTGATCGCATAAACGCTCTCATCAAGGTTGCGCCGTGGTCGTGGTGCTTGCCGTGCCGTCCTGCACCTGTGCCATGACTCCTGCAAAGCTGGCAGCCGCAGGCTGTGCGGTCGCGGGCTGACCCAGCACATGCAGGCACTGGATGTGCTGCGCCGTCACGCCCAGCACCAGGCGCGTTTTTTCCGTACCCTGGCCGACCTCCACCGTCACCACACGCTGCCCGGGGCCAATGGCCACGGCAGACAGCACCTTGGTGCTGACGCTGTCTGCCCCATGCAGGCCCTGCTGACGCTGCTGCCAGCGCCGGAGTACCCAGGGCAGCGCTGCCAGCGCGCCGATCATGAGGAACAGCGCCAGCAGCGAAGAGGTCCAGCTCACGTTATCCACGGCTGACGCGGCGCAAGCGCTCAGAAGGTGTGACCACGTCGGTCAGGCGGATACCGAACTTGTCGTTCACCACCACCACCTCGCCCTGGGCAATCAGATAGCCGTTCACCAGCACGTCCATGGGTTCACCAGCCAGAGCGTCCAGCTCCACCACCGAACCCTGGGCCAGCTGCAGGATGTACTTGATGGGCACCTTGGTGCGCCCCAGCTCCACGGACAGCTGCACAGGAATGTCCAGCACCATGTTGATGTCGTTCACCGGCACTTCGGTGCCCACAGGGCCCGATGCATAGGCAGGCTTGCCCGACAGTGGGCCACCCTGCTCGGCGTCCAGCGTATCGCGGGGGGCGTCGGTCTGCTTCTGTTCTTCCAGTGCTTCGGCCCAATCCGAGAAGGGATCATCCCCAGGGATGCTGCCGCTGTTGTTCTGATCAGTTGCCATTCTTCTCTCCGGTCCAGTTCGCATCCACACCCCGCAGACACTGCTCGATGCGGATCGCATATTTGTTGTTGTGCGTGCCGTACTGGCACTCAAAAATCGGTACGCCACCAATCGACGCCTTGATGCGTGGCTGGCGCTCCAGCTCGATGAAGTCGCCCGGCTTCATGGCCAGCAATTGCTCCACCGTTGCATCGGCGCGGGCCAGCTCAGCCACCAGCGTCACTTCGGCGGACTGGATTTCCCGCGTCAGCACCTTGACCCATCGGCGGTCCACTTCCATGGAGTCACCCTGGGTGGACGAGTACAGAATGTCTCGAATGGGCTCCATGGTTGCATAAGGCATGCAGATGTAGATGGAGCCGGAGACATCGCCGATTTCCAGCTGAAACGAGGTGGACACCACGATTTCGCTGGGCGTTGCAATATTGGCGAACTGTGGCTGCATTTCCGAGCGCTGGTAAGCCAGCTCCAGCGGATAGATGCCATGCCAGGCTTTTTTGTATTCCTCGCTGATCACATCGACCAGGCGATTGATCACGCGCTGCTCGGTGGCCGAGAAGTCACGGCCTTCAATACGCGTCTGCAGGCGACCCGTGCCGCCGTACAAGGTGTCAATAATGCCGAACACCAGCGAGGGCTCACACACAATCAGGCCATTGCCGCGCAGGGGGCGAATGGCCACGATGTTGAAGTTCGTGGGCACTGCCAGGCGGCGCAAAAAGGCGCTGTAGCGCTGCACGCTCACCGTGCCCACGGACACTTCGGGACTGCGGCGGATAAAGTTAAACAGACCAATACGGAAATTACGCGCGAACCTTTCGTTCACGATTTCCATGGTGGGCATGCGCCCGCGGACGATACGCTCCTGACTGGAAATGTCATAGTTGCGTACCGCACCTTCTTCGACTTCTTCCAGGTCAGACTTCTGGCGCTCGCCCGTCACCCCTTCCAGAAGTGCATCAACTTCCTCTTGCGACAGGAAAGAATCGCTCATGCGGATAACTCCTTGCGCTTACTGGATGATGAAGCTGGAAAACAGCACACGGCGCACCGGATTGGCACGGCGGCGAGGGGTGTCAAACTCATCGTCTTCCATCTCGCGGCGCTGCTTGTCCCAGCCCATGGGGCGTGTGACTTCACGCAGGATATCTGTGGCCAGCTGCTCCTTGCCTTCGCGCTGCAGCAGCTCATCGGCCGTGCGCTGCGACACCAGCATCAAAATGCCATTGCGAATGCTGGGCATGTACTGCTTGACGGTGGTTGCCGTGGCTTCATCCTGCAGCTCCAGCGTAATGCCAATCTGGGCATAGCGCTCACCGCCGGGGTCGGCCAGGTTCACCACCATGTTTTCCAGTGGCAGGAAGGTGGGGACCAGCGCTACCTTCTTGGCAGGTGTGTCTTCAGCATAGGGGTCGCTTTTTGACTGGTTGGCAAAAAACAGCGCAGCTGCTGCAATCACAACGACCAGCAAGGCGGCGATAGCACCGAACACGATTACTTTTTTGCTCTTGCCTTGCGCCGTAGCGGCGGCAGTATGGGTTGCGGCCACGTTATGTTCCTTCAGGGATAAAAGTGTGTTGGCTCAAATCTGGCTGTTCCTGCGCCCATCATCCAGGACGCAGCACACTAAGGTCTTATTATTTCGAAGAAGCCCGAAATCATAGCCAGAATAAAAGGCTGAAACAGCCGACAAAAAAGTCGTCTACCTCCGCGCACGGCCTCCGGCCGGCGCTCGATCAGGCGTACAAGTCCAGCCCGCGTCCTTGCGGCACACGCGGCGCAGCCTCAGCCCGGTGGGTCTGCACAGGCACTTCGACCACGCCATGGCGTGCCGGGCCGTCCTGCCAGGCATGGCGCTGCGCGCCGCTGTGGGGCGCCGCATCGCCATCGGTCTGCGCCTGCACCTGTACACCGGCCAGCTCCAGCCCCTGCTGCTGCAGCAGCTCGCGCAGCTGCGCCACATTGTCATCGAGCAGCGCACGGGTCTGCATCTGGTCTGCGCGGAAGGTCACATGGGCTTCATTGCCGCGCACGGACACCTGCACGCGCACAGGCTGGCCATCCTTTTCCATCACCACTTCCGCACGCTGCTGCTTGCCTCGCAGCCAGAAGCGCATGTCTTCCACCGGCGCATCGTGCTGCGCCTCAAACATGGCGTCCTGCGCCTGCTGGACTTCGCGCACTGCAGTGTCCATCAGCCGTGTGCCACTGCCCTGCCCACCACCCAGCGCTTCCACGCCACTGGCAGATGCGCTGCGGGCGCCGTCTGCACGCTCACCCGGCCTGGCCTGCACGCCTGCGCTGGCCGCCCATTGCTCCACCTGCGCCATCACGCGCTGCAGCGTGGGCTGCATTTCGGCCTGGCCATCGTCCAGCGTCCAGTTGCCCTGCAGGCTAAAGCGACCGCTGGCATCGGCGCTGCGCGGTGCATCGCCCGTGACCAGCTGCTCCACCACTTCCGCCGCATCTGCAGCCTGCGCCAGCAGCGCGGTGGCAGCAGACTGGACCACGGCGGGGGCTTCCGAAGTGCCCTCTGCCTGTGCGACTGTCTGCACGCCAGCGGCGACGGTGGCCACCTGCTGGCCTGCTGCCACATGCATCTGTGCACCCAGACCACGCCCTTGCGCCTGCGATGACAGGCCTACCGCCTGCCCGGTTGACCCAGCATCTGCACCCAGCAGGCGCTGCGCCTGGCCCAGCAAATCATCCAGGCTGAGCGCGGTAGCCAGTACCTCGCCCGGCGGCAAGTCCTTGAGGTCTGCCGCCATCAGCGATGCCTGATCCTGCAAGGACAGGGCGGCGCCATCGAGCGCCTGCACATCGTCCTGGCGCAGGCCCTTGAGCAAGCTGGAAAACTTGGCCGCACTGGTCTGACCAGAGCGCTCATCGACAGATTCCGGCTTGTCCTGCGCTGCAGGCTTGTCTGCATGTTTGGCTTTGGGTTTGGGCGGTATGGGCACCATCGCTTGCTGAATATCCATGCTCATGCCTCCTGAAACTGCATGCCAAACGTTCGACCAATGAATTGCAGCGCGGCACGTTCGTCCGTCTGCTTTTGCTCGCGGCGCATCTGCGCCAGTTCCATGTCACGGCGGCGTGTTTCCACCACCTTGTTCAGGCTGGTCAGGCGCAGCTCTGCGGCCATCAGCGCTTTCTGTGCAGCTTCCAGGCGGATGGACTGGTCTGCAATCACCCGTGTCTGCAGGTTGATGGCGTGCTCCAGCCGCTCCATGAACTGCCGGTGGTGCACCATGACTTCAGGCTTGAGCGAAGCGCCTTCTGTCGCACCCCAGCGCTGCTGCATTTCTGCGGCATAGTTCTCCAGCTGCTCCATCTGGGACTTGGCAGCATCAAAGGCATGCTGACGCTCACGCAGCGCCTGGCGTGCGTCATCACGTTTGCGCACGGCCATTTCAATTGCGATCATCAAAGCATTGAGCGAAGACATTCCAAATCCCTCTCGTTATCTCATCCTGGCTGGCCTAAGACGGCTGCCATGTCTGCCAAACTTTGTTCCATGGAAGCAGACTCAAACATGGTCTGCTGCAGGAAACGGGCCATTGCTGGCTGCAAGCGAATGGCCTCGTCCACCAAAGGATCGGAGCCGTTCACATAAGCTCCTACTTGTATCAAATCCTTGCTTTTTTGATAGCGCGAATAGACGGCTCTAAACCGTCTAGCTAATTCGAAATGCTCGCGCGAGACCACGTTGTGCATCACGCGCGATGCCGACTGTTCGATATCAATGGCGGGGTAGTGCCCCTGCTCAGCCAGCGCGCGCGAGAGCACGTAGTGGCCATCCAGAATGGCGCGCGAAGCGTCCGCAATCGGATCCTGCTGATCGTCGCCTTCGGACAGCACGGTGTAGAAGGCCGTGATCGAGCCCACGCCATTGAGGCCATTGCCGCTGCGCTCCACCAGCGCAGGCAGCTTGGCAAAGCACGAGGGCGGATAGCCCTTGGTGGCTGGTGGCTCACCAATGGCCAGCGCAATCTCGCGCTGTGCCTGTGCGTAGCGGGTCAGCGAATCCATGAGCAGCAGCACATGCTTGCCCTTGTCCCGGAAATGCTCGGCAATCGCTGTGGCGTAGCTGGCGCCCTGCATGCGCAGCAGCGGCGGAGCATCGGCAGGCGCGGCCACCACCACGGCACGCGAGCGGTCCTGCGCGCCCAGAATGTCTTCCACGAACTCTTTGACTTCGCGGCCACGCTCACCAATCAGACCGACCACAATCACGTCGGCCTTGGTGTAGCGCGCCATCATGCCCAGCAGCACAGACTTACCCACACCCGAGCCTGCAAACAGACCCAGACGCTGGCCACGGCCCACAGTAAGCAAACTGTTGATGGCACGCACGCCGGTGTCCAGGCTTTCACGCACGGGGGCACGCTCCATGGCGTTGATGGGCTCGCGATCCAGCGGCTCAGCCACCACATCCTGCAGCTCACCTGCACGGTCCAAAGGCTGGCCCTGTGAATCAATCACCCGGCCCAGCAGGCCATCGCCCATGGGCAGGCGCAGCACGCCCGTAGCCAGCGATGGCACCTTGGTATCACCAAGGCGCAGCGGCGGCACAAAGGGCTCAGCAGGCGTCACCACGGCCCCGCAGGACAGGCCCTGAATATCTCCCGCAGGCATCAGAAAAGCACGCTCACCCGCAAAGCCCACCACCTCGGCCAGCACAGGCTCCGCGCCCGGCATCTGCAGGTGACATTGGGAGCCCACAGGCACGCGCAGGCCGCTGGCCTCCAGCACCAGACCCGTCAGGCGCGTCAGGGTGCCATGGCTTTGCAGCGGCAGTGGCTGATTGACGCGCTCACGCCCCAGCTGCAGCATGTCCTTGAGCTGCGCCACCACGGGGCTGGCAGACTTGGGCTGCGCATCAGGCATGTGGTGCCTCCTCATACCAGGTCGAAACCAGACCCAGTGCTGCTACGGCACGCTGCCAGCGGCGCTCCAGCGTGCCATCCACCTGGGCACCCTGGCTTTGCACCAGACAGCCACCCGCAGGCACGCTGGGGTCGGCCAGCCATTCCACCTTGGGGTTGGGCAGGCTCTCGCGCAGATGCGCTTGCAGGCGCTGAAAATCTTCGGGGTGCAGGCGTACCACGGCAGGCTTGCTCTCGGCACCCAGCATGTCCAGCGCCTCGGCCACAACCGGCTGCAGCGCCTGCGGATTGCAGCGCAGCTCCTGACGCACCACCTGGCGCGCAATATCCACAGCCAGCTGCAGCAAGTCCTGCGACATCTGCTGCTGCAGACCCTGCACCGCCTCTGCGGCCGCATGCAGCACTTCATTCAGGCGCTGCGCTGCCTCACGGCCCACATTGTTCTGATAGTCGGCCATGCGCTGCTGCCACTCATGCGCTGCTTCCTGCTGGCCCTGCTGCAGCCCTTGCTGGTAAGCCTCGGCGCGGGCCTGCTCTGCGGCCTGCTGCACATGCTGCTGCAGTTCTTCCTCTGTAAACATGGGCACCACAGGTGCGGGCACTGCTTCCTGCGCCGGCGCTGCCTGTTCAGCCTCCACCACGGCCTCTGCCTCCGCAGGCTCTGCCACTTCGGGCTGCACAGGTGCTGTCAGGAGAGGGTCCAGCGTCATCTCTGGCATGGCCATAAAGCCCTGCCGTGCACTGCTGCGCACATTGCCAAAGTGCCACTGGCGCACGCTTTGCTGGTCAATTTCTTCGCTGGGGATGAAGCGTGTCATATGTGTTTCACCGTCTTCCTGTCACTGTCCGCATCAGACGAAGCTGTCTTCGGGACCGCCACCCAGCGTGATCTGGTTTTCGTCGGCCAGGCGACGCACCACCTTGAGGATTTCCTTTTGCTGTGCCTCCACTTCGGACAGACGCATGGGGCCTCGGGCCTCCAGGTCTTCGCGCAGTGCAGCTGCAGCACGCATGGACATATTGGCCAGAATCTTGTCGCGCACTTCCATGGAGCCTCCCTTGAGCGCGACGATGAGTGTTTCGGAGGCCACCTCGCGCAGCACCAGCTGCAGGGAGCGGTCGTCCAGCTTGACCAGATCGTCGAACACGAACATCTTGTCCATGATCTTCTGCGCCAGATCCGCGTCGTAGTTGCGGATGGTGTCCAGCACGGCCACATCGGCATTGCTGCCCAGCAGGTTGATCATCTCGGCAGCGGTCTTCACACCACCCAGCGATGTCTTGCGAATCTTGTCGCCACCGGCAAGCACTCTGTACAGCACCTCGTTGAGGTCCTTCAGCGCCGAAGGCTGAATACCTTCCAGCGTCGCCACGCGCAGCACCACTTCGCTGCGCAGACGCTCGGGCAGCTGCATCAGCACGGCAGCGGCCTGGTCGTACTCCAGGTGCACCATGATGGCAGCAATGATCTGCGGGTGTTCATTGCGCAGCAGCTCGGCCACGGACACGGGGTCCATCCACTTCAGGCTTTCAATGCCCGAGACATCACCGCCCTGCAAAATGCGGTCCAGCAGCAGCGCAGCCTTGTCATCGCCCAGCGCACGGCGCAGCACAGACTTGACGTAATCGCTCGCGTCTTCCACCAGCAGGCTCTGCGCCGCGCAGTCATCGGTAAAGCGCGCAATCACAAAGTCCACTTTTTCTTTGGACACACCACGCATGCGCGCAATGGTCTCACCCAGCTTCTGCACCTCTTTGGGCGAGAGGTGCTTGAAAACTTCCGCTGCCTCCTCCTCACCCAGAGACATCAGCAAAATCGCGGCGTCGTTCAGACCTCGTTCATCCATATGCAACTCTTTGTGTTGTCGGTTCTATTAAGCACAGCCCAAGGCCATTAATTCGCTTCGCCATTGACCCAGGTCTTGACGATATTGGCCACCGCAATGGGGTTCTGCTTGGCCAGCGCACGCGCCTGCTGCAGACGCAGTTCTTCAGGCGTAGGCTCACCGGGCTTGAGCGGTGCAGCCAGTGCGGGGCGCTCAATCTCATCGGCCGCCAGCAGATCCAGCTGTGCCTGCTCCTTCTTCTTGCGTGCCTTGAGGATGGGGCGCACCACACCCAGCGCCAGAATCAGCGCTGCCAGCACCAGGCCCACGGGCCACATCACCGACTTGGCCAGCGCAATGGTCTCGGGCTGCTGCCACAGTGGCAGATCGGACGCCAGACGGCCCGTGTCCTGCTGGAACTGTGCATTCATCAGGTTGACCGAGTCACCACGCTCGGCGTTGTAGCCAATGGTCTCGCGCACCAGCGCCAGCATCTGTGCCTGCTGCGCCTCCGTCAGCGCCTGTGGCACCACAGTACCTTCAGCCGTTGCTCCGGGCAGATAGTTCACCACCACGGCAGCGGTCATGCGCTTGATGGTGCCGGTGCTGCTGCGTGTGACCTTGATGGTCTTGTCCACCTCGTAATTGGTCACAGACTCACGCTTGCTGCCTGGAATGGTCAGAATATTGCTGTTCTCGGCATTGGCTGCCTGCAGCACGGGAGCCGCACCATTGACAGGCGCGGCAGCCGTTTGCGGTGGCTGGTTGCTGACGGCACCGGGCACGCCTGTAGGTGGTACGGGTTCTTTTTCACCAATGGCTTCCAGCACCTGCTGGCTGCGCACCGCGCTGGGCGCCTGACCCTGGTTGGGGGCGTGGATTTCCGAGGTCGATTCCGAGCGCGAGAAGTCCAGCTCAGCCGTCACCTGCGCCTTCACATTGCCCTTGCCCACCACGGGCTCCAGAATGTCCAGAATGCGCTGTGTGTACTGCTTTTCCAGCTGCTGCTGGTACATCAGCTGCTGAATATCTACAGGGCTTTCATCGGGGTTCGGCGCCTGCGACAGCAGCTTGCCGGAGTCATCCAGCACGCTCACGGCCGAAGGCAGCATCTCAGGCACGCTGGAAGCAATCAGGTGCACGATGCCCGCAATCTGCGTGCGGTCCAGCATGCGGCCGGGGTACAGCGTCAGCAGCACCGAAGCCGAGGGCTTTTGCTGCTCACGGAAAAAACCATTCTGGTTAGGCAGGGCCAGGTGCACGCGCGCGTTCTGCACGGCAGACAGACCCATGATGGAGCGCGTCAGCTCGCCCTCCAGTGCGCGCTGGTAGTTCACGCGCTCCTGAAACTGGGTGATGCCGAACTTGCTGTTCTCCATGATTTCAAAGCCCGAGACCGCGCCCTTGGGCAGTCCCTGGGTGGCCAGCTTCAGACGCACATCATGGATGCGGTCAGCCGGAATCATGATGGCGCCGCCACCTTCGGTGTACTTGTAAGGCACGTTCATGGACGCCAGCTGGGCCACGATGGCACCACCGTCCTTGTCACTCAGATTGCTGAACAGCACACGGTAATCCGGCTGGCGGCTGAACATCAGCGCGGCCACCAGGCCGGCGACAACCAGGGCGCCCACCGCACCAATCATGATGCGTTGATTTCTATCGAGTGCTGCCACCTTCTCGCGCCAGGAAACCGTAGTGGCGGCGGGAGCGGCGTTTGGTTCAACAGGAATTTCTGCAACTGCGGACATCGTTCTTTCCAAATGGAGGGCTTGAGCCCAACACGGAGCCCAACGTTGCAACGATTATTCAAACTTCCGCCAGCCACGTTCCCCCGATAAGGCACCCGTTTTCCCATTTATTCGCGCAGATGCATCTTTTGCAATTGCCTACGATTGCGGCCATCGATCAATAACGAGTTCAGGAACCCATCATGGACTTTCGCCTTCATAGCGCCACATCTCCGTTGACCACCATGTCCAGCGACATGGCGCAACGCCTGACCAAGCCTGTGCAAAAGGCAGAAGCTGAAGGCCACGGCTTCAGCACTGCGCTGGAGAACGCGCTGCGCTCCGTCAGTGCTGCACAGAATCACTCCTCCCACCTGCAAAAAGAAGTGCAGCTGGAAAACCCATCGGTCAGCCTGGAAGAAACCATGGTTGCCATGCAAAAGGCGCAGATTGGCTTTCAGGCCACGCTGCACGTACGCAACCGCCTGGTACAGGCCTATACCGATGTCATGAACATGCAGGTCTGAGCACCTGCCTGTGTGAGGCTGACAGCGATTGCTCCAGCCCCACCGTAACGCTCACCCTTCAAAAAAACCTTTACGGCCGCACCCTCACGGGTTGCGGTCTTTTTTTGCCTCAAAAACAAAAAACAGAGCACCTTGCACTTGATATACAAGGTTTTCAAGCATAAACCATACTGAAACATAGATTTCACCGGCGCTACAAGCTATCAATACCAAAGCACACCACCCAGCGACCATAAAAAAACCCACCCGCCATGACAGCAGATGGGCTTACACCAAACCTTGGAGGGTATAGCGATTCTTTACATCTCAGTGCAGGACCGAGGAAGCGGGCATCTTGCCCATATGTTCAATCTGCGCCAGCCAGGGCTCAGCCAGTACGCGGATCTGTGCATCATTGCGCAGGATGCTCTGCATGATGCGCGTTTTTTCCTTGCGCTGCTCAGGAGTCAGTTGCACAGCCTGCGACTGCACGCGCAACTCATCGATGAGCAAGGAGCACAGCTTTTCGCACTCCATGACGCCATCCCAGTCCTGCTGCATCGCTGCTGACAACATTTCCGCACTCTTGGCCTCTATGGCCTTGTAATAGTCCAGCAAGCTATTCTCCTGCATGCCCACCCCCTTACATCGTCTGATTGGCAGTGGGTCCAATTTCTTTCCAGCCTTGCGCCACTGGCTGCAAAACCTTGATCACTTCCTCAACCAAATGCTCGTCATTGCGAACATTGGCTTTTGTCAATTGGGCCACAGAATAGTCATACAGCAACTTCAGATTAGCGGCCAATTCACCGCCTTTTTCCAAGTCCAGCCCCACCACCAGGCCTTCTTGCAGAATGCGCACAGCCTTGGAGATATGGCGGCCCTTCTCCTCAATGTCACCGCGCTGCAGCGCGCCGCGCGCTGCGTTCAGCGACTGGAACAGACCGTCGAACAGCATCTGAATCAGCTGGTGTGGCGACGCGCTTTCCACACCGGAATGCGCACTCACCTGACGATATGCATTCGCTGCGCCGTAACCTGAAGAAGAAAACATGTGACCCCCTGAAACTTGTTGCTGTACCTGAGTTCTTTCGGCACTTTCCGCCAGAACTCAAGCAAAAAAATATCAATCCTTGGACTTATTCCAAGAAGCCACCATCTGCTCCACATAGGAGCTCAATGAACTGAGCGAAGCCATCTTGACGTCCAAGGCGGTGTATTGCGCACGCAAACGCGCCTCTGCAGCAGACGCGCGCTTTTCCACCTTCTCTTGCTCTTCACCATTGCGCTTGAGCTCCTTGCTCAAGGAGTCTTCCTTGGTATTCAAGGCACCCTCCAGATCGAGCAAACCAGAAGTGAAGTTGCGGAAAGCAACGGCAATACCAACACCATCACTCGAAGCATTGCTGGACTTGGTCGCAAACAGCCCCTGCATGGACTCCAGATCATTGAGCGCCGTATTGAGCTTGGAAGCATCAACCACCAGCTCACCAGACACCTTGGCCGTCGTGGGGTTGGCGATGGAAATACCAATGTCCGCCAGCCGCTTGAATGCACCTTGCGCCTGAGACGCTACGTTCTGCGTCAGCATGCGAAATGCGTTCTGCATGCTCACAATGCTGCTGTCGCCCTGGAAGACGCCCGCTGTCTTCGTGTCTTCTGTGTACTTGGTAGATGCGGTCAGCAACTCATTGAGGGAGTTGTAGGCATCCACGAACTTCTGAATCTTGCCCTTGATGGCCTCGGTATCCTGCGTCACGCTCAGCAGAGATTTACCCTCACCAGTCACCGACAGTGAAACTCCATTGAGCACGCCACCAAAGGTATTGGTGCTTGACTCCAGCTTCACACCATTGAGCGTCATCTTGGCGTTTTTGGCTACCTGCGCCAGGAAAAAGCCCTCACCATTCACAGCTTCAGGCGCATTGCCGGGGGTGTAATTACCCCAGGCAGCAAGACGGGAGCCCGCCGCTGCATCCTCCACCTGCATGGAGAACTTGCCATCCAGCCCCGTGTTCTTGGCTGTCAACACCAGCTGCTGCTTGCCCTCGGCATCCTTGATCACACTGGCCTGTACGCTCACATTAGCGTCATTGATCTTTTTCGCCGCCTGCTCCAGTGTTTCAGAGCCATCCAGCTCAATGGCCGTCTGCGGCTTGGCCGTAGGGTAGCCGATGCTAAACACCAGCTTGCCAGCGCCCAGCTTGTCTTCAGCGCCCAGCTTGGACGACACCACCGTCTGGCTTTGCGCCAGCGATGTCACCTCGATGTTGTAGTTACCCGCTGCAGCCGGGCCAGAAATGCTGGCAGACACGCTGGAACCAGAGGTCGTTGCCTTGGCCGTCTTCCAGGTACCTTCCAGCGTCAGGTCAAACAAGGCGGCATGCAAGTCAGACACCATGGACTTGATCTGCCCCTGGACAGAAATCTTGGCATCAATGAACTCTGCCTTGGCTTCCAAGGTCTTGATAGGGCGCCGCTCCAGCTCCACCATCTTCGTGACGATGCTCTCCACATCCAGACCACTGCCGATACCCACTGAAGAGATTGCCATCTTGAACTCCTTGAAGACCTGATTGCCGCAGACAAACACATCCACGGATTGAGACTCGCGTATTGTCCGGGGTTTACGCACCACGCAAAAGCCTGAATAAAAAGGTGTGCACCGCTTAGAAGTTGCGACTCACCTGCCAGCCCACAGCCTTTTTATCGGCGCAAAGTGCCACAACTTAAGCCAAAAACGGTGCCAGCCCTGCCGAGCTGACACCGTTTTATCTTCTTGTCTTACTGCACCCGGCTTTCGCGGATAGCAGCCGCTGACCAGCTTATTGCAGCAGGCTCAGCACTTGCTGGGGCAGCTGGTTGGCCTGCGCCACCATCGCCGTGCCTGCCTGCTGCAGGATCTGGGTACGGCTCAGGCTGGCAGTTTCTGCCGCAAAGTCGGCATCCACAATGCGGCCACGCGCTGCAGAAATGTTTTCGTTCATGATGTCGATGTTCTCAATCGACTTTTCAAAGCGGGTCTGCAGCGCACCCAGATCGGCACGAGAGCTATTGATCTTGTTGATGGCGTCGTCGATATTCTTCATCGCCAGCCATGCACCAGACTGTGTTGAAACATCGACAGTACTGATGCCAGTAGAAGTTGAAGCTGTGGGTGTAGCTGCCAAAGTTGCCAAGCCTGTTGCCTGCGCAGTCCAACCAGCCCCTGCTAAAACAATCCCGGTTGCAGAACTGCTACGCAGCTCAATTTTTCCTCCTTCGTAGAAGGCAGTTACACCCGTGTCTGCTGTCTTCGCGTTAATGGCTGCCACCACTTGACCCACACGCTCGGTTGCGGAGCTTGCTACGGCAATAGTATCCAAATCGACACCATTGACTTTCAAGCCTGTCACAGCCGCATTAAACCCATTTGCAGGTGGAACAGTCGTATCTGAAGCAATAGTAGATACTGCAGCGGAATGTTGGGTGTACGAAATGCTAGACAGCTTAGCTGCCGTTGCATCTGTCAAGCCTCCGACAGTAATGTTGTCACCGGCTGCAGAGCCAACCTGGAACACGGCGCCAGCAAATGTACCGTTCAGCAGCTTGGTGCCGTTAAATTCCGAAGTCTTGGCCACGCGGTCAATTTCGGAAATCAGCTGAGACACTTCGGCCTGCAGTGCTTCACGGTCGGTCTTGCTGTTGGTGGCGTTGGAAGCCTGCACAGCCAATTCACGCATGCGTTGCAGCATGTCGCCCACCTTGCCCAGTGCGCCTTCAGCAGTCTGCGCCAGAGAGATACCGTCGTTGGCATTACGCGCTGCCACGGTCAGGCCGCGGGATTGGGCATTCATGCGTTCAGCAATAGCCAGACCGGCTGCATCATCCTTGGCGCTGTTCACACGCAGGCCCGAAGACAGGCGCTGCATGGACACACCCAGCTGACTACCCGACAGGCCCAGATTGCGCTGTGCGTTGATGGAAACGACGTTGGTGTTGATGGTCATGGCCATGGCGAATGCTCCTAATACCGTAATGCTCGAAAGTTTGCGTTTGCTAAGCGGGGCGGTGTTTCACTTGCTTTCCATGGTCTTGCTGCTGCAAGGCCCGGCTCGCCCTCTGTGCCTGTTTTTTCGGCCGCTCCGCGCAGAACTTGAGGGCAAAAAACGCACTGTTACAAACAAAAAAGACCAAGCCCCGCAGAACTTGGTCATCAAAGCAAACTTTCAAAAAACTTGCTGCGCTTGCGCAGCGCAGCAAGCCGTACTTAGCGCAGCAGGCTCAGTACGTTCTGTGGCAGCTGGTTAGCCTGTGCCACCATGGCGGTGCCGGCTTGCTGCAGAATTTGCGAGCGGCTCAGGTTGGCAGTTTCCGCGGCAAAGTCCGCATCCACAATACGGCCACGGGCTGCGGAGATGTTTTCGTTCTGGATGTCGATGTTCTCAATCGACTTTTCAAAACGGGTTTGCAACGCACCGAGGTCACCACGTGCAGAGTTGACTTGATTGATCGCGCTATCGATTTTTTTCAATGCTAACCAAGCATCCGATTGCTTTTCAACCGTCAAACTTGTCAAGCCCTTGGCAGCAGCACTTCCTGCGGCATTTGCCGCTTGAAAAGCTGTTGCCGCTACCGTATTGTCGGTCTCATCTAGAGCAGTTACTGCCTTGGAGAAGCCTTCCAGTTTGATCCCTTTGTCAGCATTGCTGCTACGCAATTCCACTGATCCATTTTCATAGAAGGCAGTAACCCCTGTATCAGCTGTTTTCGCATTGATGGCTGCAACTATCTGTCCCATTCGTTCAGCTTTACTGGTTGCGGTACCAATGTTGTCTAACGCGACATCATTGACTTTTAAACCAGTGACTGCAGTTTCAAAACCCGCAGTAGTCACAGCACCAGTTGCCGGATTCAGCACTTGCGCACCAAGATCACTTTCTTTACCGGCTGTCTTGTAATATTTGACATCAGCCAACTCTGCTGCCTTAGCATTCACCAAGCCACCGACCGTAATATTGTCTCCAGCTGAAGCACCAACTTGGAACACCCCCCCCGCAAAGTCACCATTCAACAGTTTTTTGCCATTGAACTCACTGGTCTTTGCCACGCGGTCAATTTCCGACACCAGTTGCGACACTTCAGCTTGCATGGCCTTGCGGTCATTTTCGCTATTGGTGGCGTTGGACGACTGCACCGCCAACTCACGCATGCGTTGCAGCATATCGCCCACCTTGCTCAGCGCACCTTCAGCCGTCTGCGCCAGCGAAATACCATCATTGGCATTGCGTGCTGCCACAGCCAGGCCGCTGGACTGTGCCTTCATACGCTCAGAGATCGCCAGGCCAGCCGCATCGTCCTTGGCGCTATTCACGCGCAGGCCCGAAGACAGGCGCTGCATGGAAGTAGCCAGCGAGCTAGCCGACAAGCTCAGGTTGCGCTGCGAGTTGATCGACACAACGTTGGTATTAATGGTCATTGCCATTTTTTATTTCCCTTCAAAAACCTTGAAAGCCATGGCAGCGCAGCCCGTGCAATTCAGCAGGAAAACTGCTGCGCTGCATGCATGACTTAGCGCAGCAGGCTCAGCACATTCTGTGGCAGCTGGTTGGCCTGGGCCACCATGGCGGTACCTGCCTGCTGCAAGATTTGCGAGCGGCTCAGATTGGCGGTTTCCGCGGCAAAGTCCGCATCCACAATACGGCCACGGGCTGCAGAAATGTTTTCGTTCATGATGTCGATGTTTTCAATCGACTTTTCAAAACGGGTTTGCAGCGCACCCAGATCACCTCGTGCAGTATTAACTTGGTTAATCGACTCGTCGATTTTTTTCAAGGCAACCCACGCGTCAGACTGCGTCTTCACAGAAACATCCTGAATACCTGTCAACCCAGTCGTTGCCAATGCTGTGGCAGTAATCGCCATAGTCACAGTTGCAGGAGTGGTCTCATTCGTCTTCAAAACCACGTTGGCTGTCGCCACCACCCCACCTGACAGCAAAGTGATAGTATCGCCATCATCTTCCAAAAAGGCTGTCAGCCCAGTGGATGCTGATTGCGAGTTAATTAGTGCTATCACGTCACCGGCTCGTTCTTTGGCTGAGCTGGCTTCACCAACTGTTTTTTCAACACCGTTATAAGTTAAGGTACCTGCTTTGAGGTTTGTACCAAAGTCAGCCACTTTCATCTCTGCAGTGGCATATGCAATAGTCGACAACTTATTAGCACTGACATTAGTCAATGCACCCACTGTGATATTGTCACCAGCAGAAGCACCAACCTGAAAGACGCCACCAGCAAAATCGCCATTCAGCAGTTTCTTGCCATTGAACTCACTGGTCTTTGCCACGCGATCAATTTCAGAAATCAGCTGCGACACTTCAGCCTGCATGGCCTTGCGATCATTGTCGCTATTGGTGGCGTTGGCCGATTGCACCGCCAGCTCACGCATGCGTTGCAGCATATCGCCCACCTTGCTCAAAGCGCCTTCAGCGGTTTGCGCCAGCGAAATACCATCATTGGCATTACGGGCTGCCACAGCCAGGCCGCTGGATTGCGCTTTCATGCGCTCAGAAATAGCCAAGCCTGCTGCGTCGTCTTTGGCGCTATTCACACGCAGGCCGGAAGACAGGCGCTGCATGGAAGTGGCCAAAGAGCCACCAGACAGGCTCAGGTTACGTTGCGAGTTGATCGATACAACGTTGGTGTTAATGGTCATTGCCATTTTGTTTCCCCTTCAAAAAACCGAGATGAAGGTGCGCTGTCTCTGCGGCCAAGCGTGGCAACGGCCATGGCGCTGTGCAAGCACGCGAGATTCACGCACTTCATATTTAAGAGCAGCTAGCGTTTGATTGACAAGGATTTACAGATCATTTCTTATTGAAATTCTTATCCAATCAGCGCTAGCCGCTCTCTTTGTTATTGCAGCAGGCTCAGCACACCCTGTGGCAGCTGGTTGGCCTGGGCGACCATCGCCGTGCCTGCCTGTTGCAGAATTTGCGTGCGGCTCAGGCTGGCGGTTTCTGCTGCAAAGTCAGCATCCACAATGCGGCCACGGGCTGCAGAGATGTTTTCATTCATGATGTCGATGTTCTCAATCGACTTTTCAAAGCGGGTTTGCAGGGCGCCCAGGTCAGCACGTGCTGTATTGATTTGGTTAATGGCAGAGTCAATCGACTTCAGAGCCTTCCAAGCGTCTGCTTGGGTGTTAACACTCAAATCGCTGATGCCAACGTCAGGCGTTGTCGCCTGCGATGCAAATTTCAAGTCTGTTGCAGTAATGCCAAATGCTGTTTTCAGTGTGGCGACTGCATAGTCCGTACCACCCGCATCCTTGCCGGAGAACATAATGTCCTCATTCTTGCTCGACAAAATGTCAATTGATTTCTTATCTTCACTTAAAAAAGCAGCCACGCCTGTATCTGCAGTCTTAGCGTTGATTGCGGCCACGAGCTGACCCAAGCGCTCTTCGCCAGATGCTGCTTCTCCCAGAGAACCCAAACTGGTACTTCCAATCTTCAATTCACCTGTTGCGCCTTTTGTTGTGATGTCAGCAGCGTTTACTGTCAACTTACCTGCTGCATAGCTCACAGACGACAACTTTGCTGCCGTCGAATCCACCAAGCCACCCACAGTAATGTTGTCACCAGCACCAGAGCCCACTTGGAACACCGCACCGGCAAACGAGCCATTGAGCAACTTGGTGCCGTTAAATTCCGATGTCTTGGCCACACGGTCAATTTCGGAAATCAGCTGAGAGACTTCTGCCTGCAGTGCTTCACGGTCGGTCTTGCTGTTGGTGGCATTGGAAGCCTGCACAGCCAGCTCACGCATGCGCTGCAGCATGTCGCCTACCTTGCCCAGTGCTCCTTCAGCGGTCTGGGCCAGCGAGATACCGTCGTTGGCATTGCGTGCCGCCACGGCCAGGCCGCGCGACTGGGCATTCATGCGTTCAGCAATAGCCAGACCGGCTGCATCATCCTTGGCGCTGTTCACTCGCAGGCCCGAAGACAGGCGCTGCATGGCGGTACCCAGCTGGCTGCCAGACAGGCTCAGATTGCGCTGTGCATTGATGGAAACAACGTTGGTGTTGATGGTCATGGCCATGATGTGGTGTCCTTACTTGCTGGGTACGCTGAAAGTTTGTTTGCAATGCCAGATCTTTGTGGTGAGCTGCCTGCGCCGTCTTTGCGGCATTGAAGTGCGGCTCCTGATCTGTACACCCATTACTTCGGCCACGCATGCCACTTCTTTAGAAGAAATTTCACGATTTCTTACAGGTCACCCAGGCTCAACACTCCTAGCTGACTTAAGTCTTTGAATCCAAAGAAAAAGCCCTGCAGGGCAGGGCTTGGGTGGTGGCATGGCAGCAAGACAAGCGCCTGCCTGATACCTCAGCGCAGCAGGCTCAGCACTTGCTGCGGCAGCTGGTTGGACTGCGCCACCATGGCGGTGCCAGCCTGCTGCAGGATCTGGGTGCGACTCAGGCTGGCCGTTTCAGCAACGGCAAGAAGTACACCTCTTAAGGGCTCTACATGACAAACGGCAAGCCATGCCTGCGGAAACCGCAAGAAAGATGGTTTTTGCGCCTTTATTCAGCGCAATAGAAAGCAAGCAACCATAGAAGAATTACCCCATCGCTAGCGTTGCCTGTCGCACATCTATGCCCATGGTCTATGTGAGCGATCCAAGCAACTCGCTTTTTCTGAAGGAAGCAAAGCAATGGCCGCAACTATCAATACGAATATCGCCTCCATCAACGCCCAGCGAAACCTGGCGTTGTCGGGGCAGTCTTTGAACACCACCATGCAGCGCCTGTCTTCGGGCCTGCGCGTCAACAGCGCCAAGGACGATGCAGCCGGTCTGGCCATCGCCGAGCGCATGAACACCCAGGTCAAGGGCCTGACCGTGGCTGCGCGCAATGCGAACGACGGCATCTCGCTGGCACAGACGGCCGAAGGCGCACTGGGCAAGGTGGGCGATATGCTGCAACGCATGCGTGAACTGGCGGTGCAGGCATCCAATGCGACAAATAGCGAGGATGACCGCAAAGCACTGCAGGCAGAGGTCAAACAATTGGCTCAAGAAATTGACCGCGTCGCCAAGCAAACTAATTTCAATGGCCAAAAGATTCTGGATGGATCCTTTGCTGGTGCCGTATTCCAAGTGGGTGCGAACTCTGGTGACAACGTCACGCTGGGCACCCTGACCGATACACGCACCGATAAGCTGTCTTTCATTAGCTTCAGCCAAACTGGTGCAATTGCGGTGGATGCATCTGATACAAATATTTCTGAATTCAACAAATCCATTCCGGATGCTACAACCCTAAGCAGTCTTCAACAGAATATTGAGGACGCAATTGCTGCTTCCACTGAAACCGATCCTGAAACTGATACAGCCGTTATTGCTGCTCGCGAAGCGTTAGCCAATGCGATGCCTAGCATCACAATTGGAACCGCTCCCAACGCTCAAACGGTTTCTTTGGGCACCATTGATCCAACCACATCTGGCATCGCTCGCTTAGGCCAAGTCATAACCGCAATTAACGATAAATCGGCAGATACTGGTGTAACTGCCTTTTTGACCAAAGAAAACAATGGGTCTTACACCATCAAAATGATGTCATCCAAGCTGGATGACGCTGGCGTTCCTCAGGCGGTAAACATTACTGGTCTTACCGTTGCCAACGCTGGTTTCGATACACCAGCCTTCACCGCAGCTGGTTTGGACGAACAACAAGGCATTACCAATATTGATGTGACAACCCAAAGCTCCGCTTGGGTCGCGCTCAAGAAAATCGACTCCGCCATCGACCAGATCAACGGTGCACGCGCCACACTGGGTGCCATGCAAACCCGTTTTGAAAACGCCGTGAACAATATTGACATTCAGGTGGAAAACCTGTCTGCCGCACGCGGCCGTATTGTGGACGCTGACTTTGCCGTGGAAACCGCCAACCTGAGCCGCACGCAGATCCTGCAGCAGGCAGGTACGGCCATGGTGGCGCAGGCCAACCAGATTCCACAGAATGTGCTGCAGCTGCTGCAAGGCTAAGCACACACTGACCTGAGTTTGCCCTTCAGAATCTGCCACCAGCTGCCGATAAGGTGTCTGGTGGCTTTTTTCATGGCGGCTGCACAGGTGCTTGCGGTACAGCAAGCCTGCTCGTAAGCCCGAAACAAGGCGGTTTTTCTTGCGCCATTTCTGGGCTTGCCCGGTTCTGGCTCTGACACAATTTCCTCATGCTTGTCCTAATTGGTTACATCATCGCCTTCGGTTGCGTCTTTGGCGTGTATGCCCTGCACGGCGGGAACATGGCTGTGCTTGCCAAGGCCCTGCCGTTTGAGCTGGCCACCATTGGCGGCGCGGCGATCGGTGCGTTCATCGTGAGCAACCAGCCCAAGGTGCTCAAGGCCACCATGGCGGCCATTCCTGCGGCCATCAAGGGTTCCAAATACACCAAGGCGCGCTTCATGAGCCTGCTGGCCCTGCTGTACGACCTGCTGCAAAAAGCCCGCAAGGAAGGGCTGATGGCCATTGAAATGGATGTGGAAGAACCGCAGAACTCCGAAATCTTCCAGAAGTACCCCGATCTGCTGGCCGACCAGCATGTGGTGGAGTTCATGACGGACTATCTGCGCATGATGGTCTCGGGCAATCTGAACTCGCACGAGATCGAGTCGCTGATGGACAACGAAATTGAAGCCCACCACGGCGAAGGTCACCGCGTGGTGGTGGCACTGCAGCGCCTGGCTGGCGCACTGCCGGCCTTCGGTATTGTGGCCGCCGTGCTGGGTGTGGTGAACACCATGGGCTCCGTGGGCCAGCCGCCTTCCGTGCTGGGCGGCATGATTGCCTCCGCGCTGGTGGGTACCTTCCTGGGTATTTTGCTGGCCTATGCGCTGGTAGAGCCGCTGGCTGGTCTGATTGAGCAGCGCCACCAGGACGGTGCCAAGGAATTTGAATGCATCAAGTGCACCCTGATTGCCAGCATGCAGGGCTACAACCCACCCACCGCCATTGAATTTGGCCGCAAGGTGCTGTTCTCGACCGAGCGCCCAGGCTTCCTGGAGCTGGAAGAGCACGTCAAGAGGAAATAAGCCATGCCGCCCCCAACCCCACCCGGTGGCGCAGCCGCAGGTGCAGCCAGTGAAAAGAAGCTGCAGCCCATCATCATCAAGCGTGCCAAGAAAGGTGACCATGGTCACCATGGCGGCGCGTGGAAGATTGCCTATGCCGACTTCATGACGGCGATGATGGCGTTCTTTCTGCTGATGTGGCTGCTGGGCTCCAGCTCCAAGGGCGACCTGCAGGGTATTGCCGCCTACTTCAACTCGCCGCTGAAGGTGGCCATGACCGGGGGCGATGGCTCGGGCAACAGCTCCAACATCATTCCCGGCGGTGGCTCGGATCTGGCCAAGATTTACGGCCAGGTCAAAAGCGCAGACGCCGAGCAGAGCGAAACCAACCGCCAGAATATGCGCGAGCAGCGCGCCAGGCAGGATGCACAGCGCATCAAGGCCTTGCGCGCCAAGATTGATGCCATGGTGGCCAGCAACAGCACGCTGAACGAGTACAAGTCGCAAATCCGCATGGATGTGACGGCTGACGGGCTGCAGATCCAGATCGTGGATGAGCAGAACCGTCCCATGTTCGACATTGGCAGTGCGATGGTGAAGCCGTACATGCGTGACATCCTGCGTGAAATTGGCTCGGCGCTGGGTGGCGTGGAAAACCGCATCAGCCTGGCTGGCCACACGGACGCCGCGCCCTATGGCACGGGCGAGCGGGGCTACAGCAACTGGGAACTGTCGGCAGACCGTGCCAACGCCTCGCGCCGCGAACTGGTGGCAGCGGGCATGCCCAACGACAAGCTGGCCCGCGTGGTGGGGCTGGCCGATACCGATTTGCTCATCGTCGAAGATCCCCGTGCGCCACAGAACCGGCGCATCACGATCACGGTGCTGACACAGGAAGCCGAAGAGCGCTTGCTCGGCAAGCGAACCCCCTCTTCCCAACAGGAGCACAAATTGCCAACGGAAACACTGGAAAATCCCCTTCCAGCATCACAAACTCCGTGACAATTTGTGAATTAGGACAGCGTTGGTGTTATACATCGACGTCATTCAGAGAATTAGTTTGACCGAAAGGGTCCCCCGTGGCTAACAATGCCCTTCGTTTTTTAATCGTTGACGATTTCTCCACCATGCGCCGCATCGTGCGCAACTTGTTGAAGGAAAGCGGTTTCACTGAAGCGGATGAAGCCGAAGACGGCGTTGCCGCCCTGCACAAGCTGCGCAACAGCAAGTTCGACTTTGTGGTGACAGACATCAACATGCCGAACATGAACGGCTTTCAGCTGCTCACCGAGATCAAGAGCGACGAAAAGCTCAAGCACCTGCCCGTGCTGATGGTGACCGCGGAAGCGCGCAAGGAAGACATCGTGGCTGCCGCTCAGGGCGGCGCTGCGGGCTATATCGTCAAACCCTTTACCAAGGCTACCCTGGAAGAAAAGGTCAACCTGATCTTGAAGAAGGTTGGCTTGAGTTAATCCCATGGACCAAGCAACGCCTCAGAGCACTGCATCCACCCAGGGCATTGGCCAGGGCGATGTGCACAACAAAATCGGCTTGCTCACCCGGCAGCTGCATGACGCCCTGCGCGAGCTGGGCTATGCAGACCGTCTGCGTGATGCCACCGAAGAGTTGCCAGATGCGCAGAACCGACTCTCTTATATTGCGCGCTTGACTGGTGAAGCTGCTGAGAAAGTTTTGACCCTGGTCGATGACGCCAAGGGCCGGCAGACCGACATCGTGGCGCAGACCAAGAAGATGCGCCAGGCGATGATTGCCGACCCGGTCGCAGCCGTGGCCAAGGGCCACATCATGAATTACCTGGAAGACATGGAAAAGTCCACGGAGATCGTGGACAACCAGCTGACAGAGATCATGATGGCCCAGGACTTTCACGATCTGACGGGCCAGGTCATCGCCAAGGTCGTGCATCTGGCCTCCAACCTGGAGCAGCAACTGGTGGAGCTGCTGCTGCTGACCGCACCACAGCTGGCACAAGGCGAGGTGCAGCTGGACCAGGGCGAAGTCAGCGCTGCAGCAGCCATGGCCACCGGCTCTGCCGTGCAGACGGAGCAAGTGGACGACCTGTGGGCTGCGGCTCTGGCCGAGTCCGGCAGTGCACCTGCTGCGGCCCCTGCCGAAGAAAGCAAGCCTGCTGCGCCAGCACACCCCAAGCTGTCCGGCCCCGTGGTCGACCCCAATGCGCAGGATGTGGTGACTTCGCAGTCGCAGGTGGACGAGCTGCTCGCCAGCTTGGGCTTTTAAGCGCCACTCACAAAAAAGAGAGCTGGCAGCGCTTGATTTTTAAGCATTTCAGACTGATTTCTATCTGAAAGCCTTGAAAACAGAGCGCAAGCAGCTCTCTTTTTACAAGCATTCCAAGCCTGTCTAACAGATTGCGGCAGCTGCAGCCGCAGCTCTGGGACCCGATAAGCGCCCTCAGTTGCGCGCTTTTCCAGCTTTAGCAATTCCGTGGCTTGCGGACAATGGCATGAGACCCGTCCCTCATGCCGCCATGGAATCGAGCCAAGAAAAATCCCTACCAGCTTCCGAAAGAAAGCTGCAGAAAACCCGCAAGGACGGGCAGACGTCGCGCTCGCGCGACCTCGGCCATCTGGCGGTGCTGGGTGGTGGCTCGCTGATGGTGATTCTGGGTGGCCCCACCTTCATGCAGTACCTGCGCATTGCGACCAGCAATCAGCTGGCGTTTGATGCCAGCACCGTGCTCTCGCCCCTGTCCATGCAGGAGCGCCTGGTCGACATGGCCATCGTGGGCGTGATGGGCTGCGTGATTTTTGCGCTGGCCATCAACACCATCTCCATCATCACCACCTTGCTGTCGGGCGGCTGGATCTACAGCCTCAAGCCCATCATGCCGCAGTTCAACCGGATCAACCCGATCTCTGGCCTGGGCAATGTGTTCTCCAAACAGCAGATGGTGACCGCGCTCAAGAACGTAGCGCTGATGCTGATTCTGGCCGCCGTGGGCTGGTTTCATATCCAGTCCGGCATGCTGCACCTGTCTACCCTGCCTGCACTGGGCGGCCCTGCTGCGCTGGCTGACATGGGCAACTGGATTGTCCAGGGCATGATCATGCTGCTGATCGTGGTTTTTGCCACCGCCTTGATTGATGTGCCACTGCAGCGCTTTCTGTTCCTGCAGCGCCTGCGCATGAGCCACCAGGAAGTCAAGCAGGAGCACAAGGAATCCGAAGGCAGCCCTGAGCTCAAGGGCAAGCTTCGCCAGAAGCAGCGCGAGATTGCCCAGCGCGCCAGCATTACTGCCGTGCCCAAGGCGGACTTTGTGGTCACCAACCCTACGCACTACGCCGTGGCCCTGCGCTATGACGATGCCACCATGGCAGCCCCTCAGGTGGTGGCCATGGGCGCTGACCTGATTGCGCTGAAGATTCGTGAAGTGGCCAAGGCCCACCAGATTCCGGTGCTGGAGTCTCCCATGCTGGCGCGTGCCCTGTACGCCCATGCCGAGATTGACCAGCCCATTCCATCCACGCTGTATACCGCTGTGGCTCAGGTCCTGGCCTATGTCTATCGCCTCAAGGCAGCCATGAGCGGCCAGGGCCCTGCACCGGGCGAGCTGGTGCAGCCCCATGTCCCCCCGGAGCTGGACCCCCACTCCAAGCGCGCGGCTGGCACCAAGTGATTACGTGAAAGAAAGCACTGCACCATGAGCACTGCACTCCTGAAGAACCTCCAAAACTGGAGCTCCAAGCACGGCATGGGGATCCAGAATCTGGCTGCACCCATGCTGGTCATTGCCATCCTGGCCCTGATGGTGCTGCCCATGCCACCATGGCTGCTGGACACCTTCTTCACGCTGAACATTGCCACCGCGCTGATGGTGATGATGATTGCCGCCTACATGGTCAAGCCGCTGGACTTTGCGGCTTTCCCCTCGGTGCTGCTGCTCACCACCCTGATGCGCCTGTCGCTGAACGTGGCCTCCACCCGCGTGGTGCTGCTGGAAGGCCACACCGGCCCCGGCGCAGCTGGTCAGGTGATTGAGTCCTTTGGCCACTTTCTGATTGGCGGCAACTTTGCCGTGGGTCTGATCGTGTTTGCCATTCTGGTGGTGATCAACTTTGTGGTGATTACCAAGGGTGCAGAGCGTATTGCCGAAGTGTCGGCCCGCTTTACCCTGGACGCCATGCCCGGCAAGCAGATGGCCGTGGACGCCGATCTGAACGCCGGCCTGATTGATGAAGCAGAAGCCAAGCGCCGCCGCGCAGAAGTGCAGGAAGAGGCGAACTTCTTCGGCTCCATGGACGGTGCCTCCAAGTTTGTGCGTGGCGATGCCATGGCCGGTATCCTGATTCTGATCATCACCATCGTGGGCGGTTTCATCATCGGCATGGCCCAGCACGGCATGAGCGCCAGCGATGCGGCCAACAGCTACATTCTGCTGTCCGTGGGTGATGCGCTGGTGGCACAGATTCCTGCACTGCTGATCTCGGTGGCATCGGCCATGGTGATCTCGCGCGTGGGCAAGGACAACGACACCGGCAAGCAGATTGCCAACCAGATGCTCAGCTCGCCCCGCGCGCTGGCCATTACCTCGGCCATTCTGATCATGCTGGGCCTGATCCCCAACATGCCCCACACCGTCTTCCTGACCATAGGTGCCCTGTTTGGCTATGGCGCGTGGACGGTCTACCGCAAGGGCCAGAAGAAGGAAATGGCCGCCAAGGCGGGCAACGGCAGCGAAGCGCCTGCTGCCAACCCCGGCGCCCTGCCTGCCCCACAGCAGGACTCTGAAGCCACCTGGGATGACCTGCAGCCCGTGGACCTGCTGGGCCTGGAGCTGGGCTACCGCCTGATCGCACTGGTAGACAAGAAGCGCCAGGGCGACCTGCTGACCCGCATCAAGGGCGTGCGCCGCAAGTTTGCACAGGAAGTGGGCTTTCTGCCGCCTGCCGTGCACGTGCGTGACAACCTCGAACTCAAGCCCAGCGCCTACCGCATCACCCTGCGTGGCGTGATGGTGGGTGAAGGCGAAGCCTTCCCCGGCATGTACCTGGCCATCAACCCCGGTGGCATCACCACGCCGCTGATTGGCACGCCCACCACCGACCCTGCGTTCGGTCTGCCTGCCCACTGGATCGATGAACGCCAGAAGGAAGCGGCACAAATGGCCGGTTTTACGGTCGTTGATTCGGAAACTGTGATGGCGACACATTTGTCACACTTGATGCAAATGCACGCTGCCAAGCTGCTCAGCCGCAATGAGGTACAGCAGCTGGTGGATCACGTGGCCAAGTCCGCTCCGAAGTTGATTGAAGAAGTGATTCCCAAGATGGTGTCCATCACCGTGTTCCAGAAAGTCCTGCAGTTGCTGCTGGAGGATGCTGTGCACATCCGTGACATCCGCACCATCATCGAAACCCTGGCTGAAAACGCCGCTTCAACACAAGACCCTGCGGAACTGGCCCGTCGTGTACGTATTGCGCTGGCTCCTGCCATCGTGCAGCAGATCTACGGCCCCACCCGTGAGCTCAATGTGATTGCCATCGAGCCCGGTCTGGAACGTCTGCTGATGCAAGCGCTCTCGAATCCTCAGGCTCCTTCGCTGGACCCTGGCGTCGCCGATGTGCTGACCCAGCGTGCCGCCGAAGTGGCCAACAAGCAGGAAGAGCTGGGCATGCCCGCCTGCCTGCTGGTACCCGACGCCATTCGTAACCCTATTGCGCGCTTGGTGCGCCGTGCTGCTCCGCGCCTGCAGGTGCTGGCACACAGCGAGATCCCTGAGACCCACACCATCCGCATCGGCCCCATTCTTAAAGGTGCAAACGCATGAACATCCAACGCTTCATAGCCCCAACTTCTCGTGAGGCCCTGGACAAGGCGCGTGCCGTTTTTGGTGAGAACACCCTGATCCTGTCCAACCGCCCGACCGCCAATGGTGTGGAAGTCATGGCGACTTCGGAGAACGTGCTGGACCAGGGCTCGACCACCAGCCCCGGTCTGCGCGCAGCCATTCAGGCACGCGAGGCGGATGAGACCCGTGCCCCCAAACCAAGCACCAAGCCGCCCATGCCGCTGGAGACGCTGCTCAAGCAAAGCAGCCCTGCACCCAAGGCCAACCCTCGCCAGACCGTTGCGGAAGACACCGAGCAGCTGGCCATGAGCACGCTGTCCTTCCAGAACTATGTGCGCGAGCGCATGCTGCGCCGTCGCAATGAAGAGCTGAGCGGGGAGCTGTCTCCTGAATCCCTGCCCACGTTTGCGCGCAAGAAGCAGGCCATGGCTGCACGCGAGCATGCCCCCATGTCCAGCAGCCCTGCCGTGGTCAAGCACAACCCCCTGCGCGGCCTGGCCGTAGATCTGACTGCGGAGATGGCCCCCAAGGCCAGCGCACCCGCCGTGGCTGCACCTGCGCTGATGAACGAGCTGCAATCCGTCAAGGATCTGATTGAAGAACGCTTCAACACCCTGACCTGGATGAACCAGACCCGCGCCAACCCGCTGCACAGCAACATGATGCTCAAGCTGCTGCGCGCCGGTTACTCGCCCATGCTGTCGCGCGCCATCATGGAGCATCTGCCCCAGGAAACTGGCCCGGCGGACGCCATGAAATGGCTGGTGCAGGTGCTGGAGCGCAATCTGCGCACCGACAGCGCAGAAGCCCCCATCTGGGAGCAAGGCGGCGTCTTCGCGCTGGTGGGCTCCACTGGCGTGGGAAAGACCACCACGGCGGCCAAGCTGGCCGCCCTGTGCGCTGCCAAGCATGGCCCCAACAGCGTGGGCCTGATCACGCTGGACACCTACCGCGTGGGCGGCCATGACCAGCTGCGCGCCTATGGCCGCATGCTCGGCGTGGTGGCCCACCTGGCCCACGACAAGGCTGCGCTGCAGGACCTGCTGGGCCTGCTGGCTGGCAAGAAGATGGTCATCATCGACACCACCGGCGTGGCACCGCGCGACCCTCGCAAGGACGACATTCTGGAAGTGCTGAACCTGCCCGGCATCCAGCACCTGCTGGTGGCCAATGCCGGTGCACACGGTGACACGCTGGACGAAGCACTGGCCGCCTTCAAGCGCGTAGGCTGCAAGCAGGCCATCCTCTCCAAGGTGGATGAGGCCGTGAAGCTGGCCCCTGCACTGGATGCACTGATCCGCCACCAGCTGGTGCTGCGCGGCATCACCAACGGCCAGCGCGTGCCCGAAGACCTGACACGCGCACAGGCCAGCGACCTGGTGGCCACCTCCATGCGTGCGCACACCAAGTCGGCCTTCGACCCTTCGACGCTGGACATGGAGTTCTACTTCACCGATTCTTCTCTGGCTCGTTCTGCACACGGAGCACTGCATGCTTGAACGCGTTTGGCACCAAGGTACAGGCTTACACTGGCAAGGCGCGCAGTCGTCGCTGCGTGTGCTGCCCGTGGTGCCATCCGGCGACGCCGCAGACGCCGCTGCGCTGTGGATGGCCTGCGCCCACCTGCAGCAGCAGGGCTACCCTGTGGTGGTGCTGGACGGCACCGAGCGTGAAACACCGGCCAGCCCCGGCCTGCAGGACATGCTGCAGCCCCGCCAGGGCTATGCCTTCACCACACTGGCTGCAGACCTGAGCAACCCCGCCAGTGTGGCCACCCTGCCTGCTGCATGCGGGCTGGTACAGCTGCAGCACAAGGCAGCCACCACAGGTGAGCGCCCCATGGATCTGCTCTACCGCTATGTGCGCAACTTTGCGCTGGTAGTGCTGTGGGCACCAGCGCCGCTGCTCGCAGGCATGCTGCACGGCAGCACCCGCTCTGCCATACAGCTGGTTCCCTCGCAGTCACGCAATGTGGTGAGCAGCTACCGCGCACTCAAACAACTGTTCATGGACACGGGCCACATGCCCCGCCTGGTGGCACTGCGTCCTGCAGACTACGGGCTGGACACTGTGCTCAAATCCGTCTCGCAATGCGCCATGCGCCATCTGCATGCAGAGCCGCTGTGCGAGCAGTTTGACCCGCTGGACAGCCGCCAGCTGCAGCGCTGGGCGCTGCGCTGCCTGGAGCATTCAGAACCCGTGCAGGCCCCGCAAGACATGGCGATCGCCGGGGCTGCGCCCTCTTCTTCGTCCGCCGTGTGGAGTCACTGAGTTCATGTACACCGCCCATGGCCACCTGGATCGCGATGCGCTGATTCGCCAGCATGCCCCGCTGGTGCGCCGCATTGCGCAACACATGATCGCCAAGCTGCCCCCGAACGTGGAGCTGGATGACCTCATCCAGGTGGGCATGATCGGCCTGGCTGACGCGCTCTCGCGCTATGAATCCAGCCAGGGCGTGCAGTTTGAAACCTTTGCCAGCCAGCGCATCCGCGGTGCCATGCTGGACGAGCTGCGCGACAACGACTGGATGAGCCGCAGCTCCCGCAAGGGCCAGAAAGACATTGAACGCGCCATCCACAAGCTGGAGCAGGAGCTGGGCCGCGCGCCCAAGGAATCGGAAATTGCCGAAGCCATGGACATGCCGCTGGACGAGTACCAGTCTCTGCTGGGCAAGGTGCGCGGCGCCCAGCTGATCTACCTGGAAGACATTTCACCCAGCGACGATGCAGGCGAAAGCTTTCTGGACCGCTTTGTGGCCGACACCGATGCCGACCCGTTCGCCATCCTGCGCGATGTGCGCCTGCGTGAGGCTTTGGTGGCCGCCATCGAACACCTGCCCGAGCGCGAGCAGTACGTCATGGCCATGTACTACGAGCACGAGATGAACCTCAAGGAAATTGCCGCCGTGCTCAATGTGACGGAATCGCGCGTGTGCCAGCTGCACAGCCAGGCCATTGCCCGCCTGCGCACCAAGATGCGGGCGCACTGAAGCAGTTAAAGCCGTCATCGCTCCCAAAACAAAAGCGCCACACGGGCGCTTTTTTGTTTTTTGATAGCTGCTGGCGCTTGATTTACAAGGAATTCACAGCGATATATATGTGAAAGCCTTACTTGATAAGCACGAGCCGCTATAGAAACCAGTTAACCACTGATGTGATACATGCGCGCCACAGAGGCTGCAGCGCCGGGCTTGCTGCTGCCGCCGTAGGTGAAGTTCATGGACTGCTCGGGCAGCAGCGTGGCCAGCTGCTGGGACGTCATGGCCGTCATCTTCGCCATATGGCAACGCATTTGCGTCATGCGCTGTGACAGGGCCTGCATGCGCGCCACGTTCTGTTCGGTGAACTGCTCCTGGCCAAAGCGTGGGGCCAGGCCTGCAAAGGCTTCCATGCCCTGGCGCAGCTGCGTGACGGCCTGTTCGGTCAGGTCAGACTGGTTTTTCTGAATGCAGGCATTGACCAGGTCGATCATGCCTTCGATTTGGTCCAGAGCTTCGCTAAGTTGCATGGCTGATGGTGCGTTGGAGCGGTAAAAACGGAATCTGGGCGCTGATCACCAGTATGGCCGAAGGTCGGAAGGCCAGTACCGGCGCACAGCGCCCAGTCACAAGAGCATCAGATGCGTGCGCCGCCCAGCAGGGCAGAGGCATCAATCAGCAGCGTGTCGGCGATCACGCCTGCGTTGACTTTGAAGGTGCCATTGGCAATGGCTTCGCGAATGGCGTTGACCTTGGCCATGTCGATGTCCGAAGAAGACTTGGCGTTCTGATCCAGCGTGCGCACGGAACTGGAGACCGTGACAGGCACACCAGCCGCATTGCTGCGCGCCTGGTGCACCACCTCGCTGGCAGTGCCACTCTTGCTTTGCTGGGTTTGCTGGGTAGCTTGCTGCTGCAGCTTGGCTGCCAGCATTTCTACGTTGGTGTTTTGTCCGACCTTCATGTGTTTACTCCAATTTCCCGCTCTCGGGCTCTGTAGCCTAGCTATCGGCCTTTGTAACGAGAACTTTAGGATTTTCTTTCAAAAGCACTTGTTTCACTGTGCAACCAGCACTTCACCCTGCGCATTGACGGTGCCAATCACCGTGCGGCCATTGTCCATACGCACGCGCACGCTCTCACCCACGGAGCCGCCCTGCAGGGCCTTGCCCGAGGAAGTCACCTGAAAACCTGCGCCCTGCACTAGCACCTTGACGCCAGCACCCGCCTTGAACAGCTCAGGCGCCTTGACCATGGTCTGGCGCAGTGCCATGCCTGCGGTGAGGTTGCGCACGGCGGTCTTGCCCACCCAGTCATCCGGCAGCGCAATGATGGCATGAGGCGATTCGGCCCAGTCCACCTCGCTTTGCATGGCGTGGTTCATGGTGAGCGGCTCGCCCATGTTCACATTTTGCGTCAGCACCCAGGCGGGGCCAAAGGCCTTCACCGTCACGGGCACGAACACGTTCCAGGGCCTGTCTCCTTCCACGCAGCGCACGCCAATGCGGGTGCGCCCCCACAGCTTGCTGCCACTGGGCAGATAGGGTTCCATGCGCAGGCAGGGTGCCAGATTCAGACGCGGGTCCAGCTTGCCGACCTGCACCTCCATGCGCAAAGGCATGGTCTGCTGCATCTCGCTTTGCGCCAGCGCGTTGTGCACCCACTGGTCGCTGAGGTCCGTCAGGCTTTCCTGCGCAGCTGCCATGCCACTGGCTGCCAGCAATGCAGCCACAGAGCAACGCAGCGCAGCGCGTGCCGTTTGAGCAGACAGTGAAAAGGCATTTTTTCGCATAGCAGGCACTGTAGAGCCCTCCCGGTTTTTTGAACCGCCGAAATGCACAGGCATCCACGCTTTCTTTCCACTTTAGAAAAAACGCGTGCTTTTCATAATCGCTGCACGCACCAAAGTCCCATCCCGGAACGGTGGTGCATGGTCTTTCTGTTTTATCGACTGCAAGGAATCACATGCTCAACAAAATGACCGGCGGCTTGAATTTCCACAGCGACGCTCTGCTGTTGCGCGCAGAACGCCAACGTGTGATTTCCAGCAACATCGCCAACGCAGACACACCAGGCTATGTGGCCCGTGACTTCAATTTCGCCAAGACGCTCAAGGCAGCGCAGGGCGAAAACGGCACCGTGCGCAAAGCCCTGCAGGCTGCCAGCACCAGCCACCCCGAGCACATGCCACTGCCCACCGAAAAATTTGGCACAGACGGCAAGGGCCCGCTGGCCTATGCCCTGTCCTCCCAGCCCAGCCTGGACAACAACACCGTGGATCTGGACCGTGAGCGCGCCAACTTTGTGGACAACGCCGTGCGCTATGAAGCCACGCTGCGTTTCCTCAACGGGCATTCCAAGACCATGCTCAGCGCCATCACCGGCCAATAAGCACTGACGAACAAGGAGTTCCGCCATGTCCATGTTTTCCATTTTCAGCGTCTCTGGCAGTGCCATCAGCGCGCAATCGCAGCGCCTGAACGTGGTGGCCTCCAACCTGGCCAACGTCGACGCCGTTGCAGGCCCTGACGGCGAAGCCTACAAGGCCCGCCAGGTCGTGTTCCAGACTGCGCCCATGGGCCCCGAAGGCTCTGCCGGCGTGAAGGTCAAGGACATCACCGAAGACAACACCCCCGGCCGCCGCGTGCACAACCCTGAGCACCCGCTGGCCGATGAACAAGGCTATGTGACCCACTCCAACGTCAATGCCGTGGAGGAAATGGTCAACATGATTTCGGCTTCCCGTTCCTACCAGAACAACGTGGAAGTCATGAACACGGCCAAATCGCTGCTGCTCAAGACGCTGCAGCTGGGCCAATAAGCGCACACAGAAAGTAGGCACGCATGATTTCCGGCGTCTCCAACAACACCTCGTCCAACAGCAACGGCTCGCCCAAGACCGCGGCGGACATGCAGGACCAGTTCCTGACCCTGCTGGTGGCCCAGCTGCAGAACCAGGACCCCACCAACCCCATGGACAACGCACAGCTGACCTCGCAGATGGCGCAGATCAGCACCGTCAGCGGCATCGAAAAGCTCAATGACACCGTGCAGAGCGTGACCAGCCAGTTCGCCTCCATGCAGATGCTGCAGGGTGTGTCCATGATCGGCCACACCGTGCTTTCCGCCGGCAACCACCTGGGCCTGGCCGCCAAGGAAGCCGAGGACGGCACCAAGCACCTGACCGGCACGGCGGCCTTCGACCTGGATGCCTCGGCCTCCAACGTCACGGTCACCATCACCGATGCCAACGGCAAGCTCGTGGACACGATCGAAATGGGTTCGGCCAACGCGGGCCGCAACTACTTCACCTGGGACGGCAGCGACTACACCGGCGAAAGCATGGACCTGCGCTTCAAGGTCACTGCCACCAACGGCGAAGCCGCCGTCAAGTCCACCACGCTGTCGCCCAACGCGGTGGTCGCCACCAGCATCAGCAACGGCTCGCTCATGCTGGAGCTGGCGAACGGCGAAAGCATCAACTACAACAGCGTCAAGGCTGTGTTCTAAATTCGCAGGAGTCAACCATGGGTTTCTATCACGGTCTGTCCGGCCTGAACGCTGCCAGCAAGAACCTGGACGTCATCGGCCACAACATCGCCAACAGCAACACGGTGGGCTTCAAGCACTCCCGCGCTGAATTCAATGAAATGGTGGCCAGCGCCATGGGTGCATCCAGCAGCACCAACACCGGCATCGGTGTCAGCGTGGCCGCTGTGTCCCAGCAGTTCACACAAGGTGTCACCACCCCATCCGCCAACGGCCTGGACATGGCCATCAACGGCGACGGCTTCTTCGTGGTGCAAACCGGCACCGGCACAGCCTACACCCGCAACGGCGCCTTCCAGCTGAACAAAGCCGGCGAGCTGGTCACGGTCAATGGCGACAAGGTCCAGGGCTACACCGTCGACCCCACCACCGGCCTGCGCACCAGCGTGGCCCTGAGCAACCTGGTGTTCCCGGCCGGCACGCCCATCCCCGCCAAGCAGACCAGCACCGTGACCGCCACGCTGAACCTGGACGCGCGCGTGGACCAGAATGCCGTGCCCGCACCGGCACGTTCCACCTATGGCACGTCGCTGGAAGTGTTCGACGAACAAGGCATGGCCACCCCGCTGTCCATGTACTTCCAGAAGTCGGGTGCCAACACCTGGACTGTGTACGACAGCCTGGACCCCAATGCCATGCCCATCGGCCAGATGGTGTTCAGCTCCACAGGCAAGCTGCAAACCGTGGCCGCCTACAGTGGTGCGACCGACCCTGGCGGCCTGAACCCCGGTGACGCCGGCTATGTGCCCCAGTTCGCGGCCCCCACCGGCACCACGCTGACCACCACCGTCACCACCACCAACCCCAACAACCCCAACCCCGGTCCCTGGCCGGTGGACATCGACCTGGGCAAGGTGACACAGATGGGCAGCGCCTTCTCCGTGGCCAAGCTGACCCAGGACGGTTATGCGACCGGTGAACTCACTGCGGTGAACGTGGCCTCGGACGGCACGCTGATGGCCACCTACTCCAACGGTGTCACCCGCGCCGAAGCGCAGCTGGCCCTGGCCAAGTTCACCAACAGCCAAGGCCTGCAGCCCGATGGCAACAACAACTGGGTCGCCTCGAACGACTCCGGCCCACCGGTGTACGGCTCGGCCGGCAGCGGCAGCTTCGGCGTGATCCAGGGCAATGCCCTGGAGGAATCCACCGTGGACCTGACCGCCCAACTGGTCGGCATGATGACCGCCCAGCGCGCCTACCAGGCCAACGCCCAGACCATCAAGACCCAGGACCAGATCTTCTCGACCCTGGTCAACCTGCGCTAAGCGCAGCCGACACGCGCAATTAGGAGTTTGTAATGGACCGCATCATCTACACCACCATGACCGGCGCCAACGCGGCCGCGCAGCGGCAGGCGGTGCTGTCGAACAACCTGGCCAATGTCTCGACCACGGGCTTCCGTGCCGAGCTGAGCACCTTCCGCTCGGTGCCGCTGCAAGGCCAGGGCTCCACCACGCGCGTGTTCGGCCTGGATGCCACCTCCGGCCACCTGGAGCAGGCCGGCCCTGCCATCACCACCGGCAAGAACACCGACCTGATGGTGCGTGGCAATGCCTGGTTCACCGTGCAGGGGCTGGACGGTCTGGAGTCCTACACCCGCAACGGCGCACTGGAAGTCACAGCCGAAGGTCAGCTGGTCACGGCCAACGGCCTGGCTGTGCTCAGCGAAGCCGGCGCCCCCATTGATGTGCCACAGAACGCACGCATCAGCTTTGGCGGCGATGGCACGGTGGTCGCCACCCTCGATGGGCAGGACCCCATCAACATTGGCCGCCTCAAGCTGGTGACCCCCAATGCAGAGCAACCTCTGCAGCGCGGCGATGACGGCCTGTTCCGCTCCGCACAAGGTGATCTGCCGGCCGACGCCAACGCCACCGTGGTGGCCGGTGCGCTGGAAGGCTCCAACGTCAATGCGGTGGAAGCCATGGTCGGCATGATTGCCGCCTCGCGCCAGTTCGAGCAGCAGATGAAGCTGCTGACCACCGCTGAAAACAATGACAAGACGGCCAGCCAGCTGCTGAGCCTCAACGGCTAAGCCGTGATGTAACGCATTAGCGAAGGAAACTTCACCATGATGAATTCTCTGTGGATTGCCAAGACCGGCATGTCTGCCCAGCAGACCAAGATGGACGTGGTCTCGCACAACCTGTCCAACGTCTCCACCACCGGCTACAAGCGCCAGAACGCGGTTTTTGAAGACCTGATCTACCAGAACCTGCGCCAGGTCGGCGCCCCTGCCGACGAGCAGAACAACCTGCCCACCGGCATGCACCTGGGCCTGGGTGTGCGCACCGTGGCCACGACCCGCAACTTCCAGCAGGGCACGCCCACCGAAACTGGCAAGGACCTGGATGTGGCCATCAGCGGTGATGGCTTCTTCCAGATTCAGATGCCCGATGGCACCACGGCCTACACGCGTGATGGCACATTCAGCAAGGATGCCAACGGCCAGCTCGTGACCTCCGGCGGCTATCCACTGCTGGACGGCATCACCGTGCCTGCCGATGCCGTAAAGCTGAGCATCAGCAAGAGCGGCGTGGTCAGCGTGACCGTGCCCGGCAACGCCCAGCCCCAGCAGATCGGCCAGCTCAACACCGCCTCCTTCATCAACCCGGCCGGCCTGGAGCCAATCGGTGAGAACCTGTACCGCGAAAGCGCCGCCTCCGGCGCTCCGCAGGCCGGCACCCCGGGCACCAACAACCTGGGCACGGTGATGCAGGGCTTCCTGGAATCGTCCAACGTGAACGTGGTGGAAGAGCTGGTCCAGATGATCCAGACCCAGCGCGCCTACGAGATGAACTCCAAGGCCATCTCCACCAGCGACCAGATGCTGGCCAAGCTGTCGCAGCTGTAACTCATCTTTTAGAAGCGCCTTGCGCTGGATATTCAAAGGTTTCAATATAAAAACTATCTGAAACCCTTGAAATTCAAGCGCTAGCCGCTTCTGTTTTCATATTTGCCGGAGCGTTTATGCCTGCCTCAGTCCGCCGCATCTCTGCATTGCCTGCCTTGCCCCGTCTGCCCCGCTATGCGCTGTGGAGTGCGGCCAGCGTGCTGGCCAGCGGCTGCGCGTTCAACGAACCACCGCCCGTAGACCTGCACGCCCAGACCCAGCCGCTGCCAGCCACGGCCATTACCACGCCCCAGCCGCAGCAGCAGGCCACCGGCGGTCTGTTTCAGGCCAACCGCTATCGCCCACCTTTTGAAAGCCGCCGTGCCCGCCTTGTGGGGGATCTGGTGACGATTCAGATTGCTGAGAAGGTCACGGCCAGCCAGCAGTCTTCATCGACGGTCAACCGCGACAGCTCCATCGGCGCAGGCATTACGGAATTCCCCTTCGCGACGGGCGGTGCGCTCAACACCATCCAGAACGCAGGCAAGCTGGGCATGGGCAGCAATGCCGATTTCCAGGGCGGCGGTGGCACGACCAGCGCCAATACCTTTGCAGGCTCCATCACTGCCACCGTGGTGGAGGTGCTGCCCAATGGCCACCTGCTGGTCACCGGCGAAAAACAGGTGGGCGTGAATCAGAACGTCGATGTGCTGCGCTTTACCGGCACGGTAGACCCCTATCTGCTGGGCCCCAACAGCATCATCAGCTCGACCCAGGTGGCGAATGTGCGCGTGGAGTCGCGCGGCCGTGGTCAGCAGAATTCAGCGCAGGCAATTGGCTGGTTGTCGCGCTTCTTTTTGAGCTTTATCCCTTTCTAAAGATCACCAGAATTGGGCAGTATGAAAGTACTGTCCACCCTCTCCACATTCCGCGCCGCGCACATGGCGCTGGCGCTGCTCGCAGCCAGCTGCTGCCTGCTGGCCACTCCAGCGCACGCACTGCGCATCAAGGAAGTGGCTTCGGTACAGGGCGTACGCTCGAACCAGTTGACCGGCTATGGTCTGGTCGTCGGCCTGGATGGCACGGGCGATCAGACCACGCAGATGCCCTACACCACCCAGACGCTGTCGAACTACCTGCAGCAAATGGGCATCACGCTGCCAGCGACCGCCAACACCAACAACCTGCAGCTCAAGAACGTGGCAGCCGTGATCGTCACTGCCGAGCTGCCCGCCTTTGCCCAGCCGGGGCAGTTCATCGATGTGAACGTCTCCTCCATGGGCAATGCCAAGTCGCTCAAGGGCGGCACGCTGATCACCACCCCGCTGCGCGGTGCTGACGGTGAAATCTATGCACTGGCCCAGGGCAACCTCATCGTGGGTGGCGCAGGCGCTGCACAGGGCGGCTCCAAGGTACAGATCAACCACCTGAGCGCAGGCCGCATCCCCCAGGGTGGTCAGGTCGAACGTGCCGTGCCCAACCCGCTCAATGAGGGCGACACCATCAAGCTGGGCCTGAACCAGACCGACTTTCTGACCGCCAATCAGGTGGTCAATGCCATCAACAACCGCCACGGCATGGGCACTGCCATGGCGCTGGACGGCCGCACGGTGGAAGTACGCGCCCCTGTGAACCCTGGCGCACGCGTGAGCTTTCTGGCAGACATTCAGGAGCTGAATCTGCCCATCAACAAGCCAGCGGCCAAGGTGGTCATCAACGCGCGCACGGGCTCCATCGTCATGAACCAGGCCGTCACGCTCGGCCCCTGCGCCATTGCCCACGGCAATCTGGCCGTGACCATTGAGTCCACCCCCGTCATCAGCCAGCCCGGCGCCTTCTCGCAAGGCCAGACCGTGGTGGCAGAAAAGACCAATATCAATGTGACGCAGGAGCCTGGAAAGATCGTCAGCGTGCCCTCTTCGCCGCAGCTGACGGACGTGGTCCGTTCGCTGAACGCGCTGGGCGCAACCCCTCAGGACCTGCTGGCCATCTTGCAAGCCATCAAGGCTGCAGGCGCACTGAATGCCGAGTTGGAGGTGATATGAGCATGTCGCTGGGTGCCAGTCAGGCGCTGGCCACCGATATCAATTCACTCAACAGCCTGAAGAACCAGGCCAATGCCAGCAACCCGCAGGCCGCCCGTGAGGCGGCCAAGCAGCTGGAGTCGCTGTTCATGCACGAGATGATCAAGAGCATGCGACAGGCCACCATGAAAAGCGGCCTGCTGGACAACGACAGCTCGCAGTTGGCGGACTCCATGCTGGACCAGCAGCTGTCCGTCTCCATGGCGGGCATGCCCGGTGGCCTGGCCGATGCCATCACGGCGCAGATTGCCCGCTCCATGGGCATGGACCCCGCAGAAGCCGGCGTGAGCAGCACAGCAGGCATTGGTGGCAGTGAGCGCAGCTTCAGCATTCCCTCGACCATGAGCTTTGCCAGCCGCAGCGCACGCTATCCCGGCCTGAGTGGCAGCACTCCGATCGGTGGCCCGACAGCGTTTCTGGATGCCTATGCGCCCTCACCCAAGGGGCGCGAGCAGTTTGTGCAGGCGCACGGTGCAGCAGCCGAGCGCGTGGCGCGCGAAAGCGGCATCCCCGCCAGCTACATGCTGGGCCAGGCCGGCCATGAAACCGGCTGGGGCAAGAGCGAGATCCGCGGCGACAACGGCAGCAACTCCTTCAACCTGTTCGGCATCAAGGCCACGGGCAACTGGAAGGGCAAGGTGGCCGAGATCACCACCACCGAATACGTCGACGGCATTCCCCGCAAGGTCAAGGCCAAGTTCCGCGCCTACGACTCGTACGAGGACTCCTTCCGCGACTACGCCCGCCTGATCACGGAGAACCCGCGCTACGCGCAGGCCGTGGAAAGCACGGGCAACGCCAAGGCCTACGCCACGGCCCTGCAGAACGCGGGCTATGCCACCGACCCTCTTTACGCCAGCAAGCTGTCCCGCGCGATTGAAAGTGCCCGCGCCGCGCAGCAGGGCACCCAAGGTTAAAGCTTTAGAAAGACCTCCACCATGAGCTTGATGAACGTCGGCGTTTCCGCCCTGGTTGCCAACCAGCACGCCCTGACCACCACCGGCCACAACATCGCCAACGCGAATTCGGCCGGCTACTCCCGCCAGACCGTGGCCACCAGCGCCCTGATCGGCCAGAACGTGGGCAACGGCTTTGTCGGCAAGGGCGTGCAAGTGGCCACCGTCATGCGCCACTACAACGAGCTGCTGGGCAAGCAGTCGAACGCAGCGAATGCCGCCAGCGCCGCCGACGCCATCCGCTACCAGTCGCTGATGCAGATGCAGGACGTGTACTCGGGTGGCGACAGCAGCCTGGGCGCCGCCATCAACAGCGTGATGAATGCCTTTGCGGACGTGGAGGCCGCACCGTCCGACGGCACCGCACGCAACGTGGTGCTGACGCGCATGAGCGAGCTGACGGCGCGTTTCCGCGCGGCCTCGGCCACGCTCAAGGAACAGGACTACAGCACCCAGCAGCAGCTGGGCAACAACGTCACCCTGGTGAACAACCTGGCAGGCCAGGTGGCCGCGCTGAACACCCAGATCAGCCGCGCCGTGGCCTCGGGCCACCAGCCCAACGACCTGCTGGACGCCCGCGAGCAGCTGATCCGCGAGATCAACCAGTACGTGCAGACCAGCCAGGTGGACGCCGACAACGGCGGCATCAACCTGTTCGTCGGTGGCAGCCAGCCGCTGGTGCTGGGCAGCAGCGCCGGCCAGCTGAGCGTGGCCGAAACCACCGAATACCCGGGCAGCGGCAAGCTGTCGCTGTACTTCAGCCAGCCCAATGGCGAGCAGGTCGAGCTGACCGCCAACATGGTGGGTGGCGGCGAGATCGCCGGCCTGCTGAAATTCAACAACGACGACCTGGTCGTCGGCCGCAACCTGCTGGGCCGCCTGGCACTGGCCATCGGCTCGGAGCTGAACCAGCAGAACAAGCTGGGCCTGACCCTGTCGGGCAACTACGGCACCGACCTGTTCAAGCTGACCACGCAGACCCAGGGCTGGAGCAACATCACCGGCTACGACGTCAGCAACCCGGCCACCAGCGCCACGGCCACCGTGACCGACACACGCAGCCTGGTCGCCTCGGACTACAAGATCTTGTTCGACGGCAGCAGCAACGCCCAGCTGATCCGCATCTCCGACGGCAAGACCACCAACCTGCCCATCGACCCGGTGAACGGCATCGATGCCCAGGTCGATGGCCTGCAGTTCTCCGTGCCCGCCACGGTCACGGCCAGCGCCACCCAGGGCCAGAGCATCCTGTTCCAGCCCTTCAGCGCGGCCGCCGACGAAATCCAGCCGCTGGTGCACAACGCCGGCGACCTGGCCGTGTCCAGCGCCGTGACCGCCAAGATCAACCAGGGCAACCAGGGCACGCTGCAGATGAGCAGCCTGCGCGCTACGGACCTGGCCGGCGTGCCGGCCCAGAACGCCCCGGTGCGCATCACCTTCGACGGCGCCGGCAACTACAGCTACCAGACCTACGACCCGGCCACCAGCAGCTGGAGTGCCGCCTCGGCCGCCGCGCCCTACACCTCGGGCCAGGCCATCCAGATCAACGGCTGGAACATCACACTGACCGGCACGCCCGGCAGCGGTGACAGCGTCGACGTGGGCAACGCCCTGGACCTGGGCGACGGCTACAAGCTGAACGCCGGCAACGCCTCGGCCTTCCTGGCCCTGCGCGACACCACCATCTTCGACGGCGGCACCACGCTGAGCGACGGTTTCTCCTCGGCCATGGCCGTGATCGGCACGCGCACCCAAAGCGCCAAGTACGCGGCCCAGCTGTCGCAGACCGTCGCCAACAACCTGAATGCCGACCGCACCGCCGTGTCCGGCGTCAACCTGGACGAGGAAGCCGCGCGCCTGCTGCAGTACCAGCAGGCCTACCAGGCCTCGGCCAAGATCATTCAAACCGCACAGTCCCTGTTCGACAGCGTGCTCAACGCCGTCGGCGGCTGATTTATCAAGGTTTAGGAGTTCTCCATGAGCATTACACGCCTGGGTACGGCCAACATGTATGACCGCACCATCAGCAACATCAGCAAGCAGCAAGCGGAGCTGGCCAGCCAGATGGAACACACCACGGCCGGCAAGCGCGTGCTGCGCGCCAGTGACGACCCCGTGGCGGCCGCCCTGGCCGAACGCGCCCGCACCCGCCTGGACCGCATCGAGACCGACAAGCGCATGCTGGATGCGCAGACCGCCACCGTCGAGTACGCCGAAGGCACGCTGGGCGAAATCAACAGCGCCGTGCAGGAGCTGCGCACGCTGCTGGTGCAGGCCGGCAACGGCACCTACAACCAGACCCAGCGCGACACCCTGGTCGAGCAGCTGACCAGCCTGCGCGCCCAGATCCTCAAGTACAGCAACCGCACGGACAGCAACGGCCTGCCCCTGTTCCGCGGTCTGGACACCCAGGCCAACACGCCGTTCCCCAATGGCGGCAACGGAATCCAGTCCGGCCAGCCCAACAGCAGCGAATACACCATCACCAACTCGCTGGATGGTGCCCTGGCCTTCTTCAGCGGCAAGACCGGCAACGGCGTGCTGGCCGTGGACGCCAACCCGGCCAACCAGGGCAAGGCCCACACCGACGCCGGCGTGATCAAGGACCCGGCCACCGCCACCGCGCTGACCGTGCCGGTGACCATCAGCTTCCACGACGACAACGGCGTGCTGTCGTACAGCCTGGATGGCGGCACCACGATGCTGCCCTACAAGGCGGGCGACGCCATCGATGTCGCCGGCATGGCGCTGACCATCAGCGGCGAACCGGCCGTGGGCGACAGCTTCACCGTCAAGCCCAGCGAAACCATTTCCGTCTTCGATGCCATCGACCGCGCCATCTCCACGGTGCGCAACGGCGGCAACCCCGACGGCAGCACCAACTCCGGCGCCCTGGCCCATGGCATCGCCCAGTCGCTGGCCGAGCTGGACACCGCGCTGAACCGCATCTCCACCGTGCGCGGCGTCGCAGGGGACCTGCTGAACCAGGCCAAACGCATGAACAACACGCTGGACGCCCGCGACGAGCAGGTGCAGGCCCAGCGCGTGGCCGCGGAAGACTATGACTCCGAAGGCATGGTGAAGGCGATTGCACAGCTCAAGACCCAGGAAACCGCGGTCTCGGCGGCGCTGCAGTCCTACGCCTCCATCCAGAAGCTGTCGCTGTTCGACTACATCCGCTGAGCGCTGCCCCCACTAGCCTGGGTGCGTGGTCCCGCAACGGCGGGGCCACCCGGTCCCGGGCGGCTGGCAACGGCAGCCCTCCCTAGACCTCAACACGGAGCGCTTGCGCTGTGGAATTCGTTCTCAATGCTTTGGTGATGGGCTATCGCCCGCTGTGGAATGCACAGCGCCACTTGGCGGGCGTGCAACTGTTCCTGCACGACACGCCCGACAACCCGGCCGACACGGCCCACCTGCTGCGCATCCTGCAGGAGATGTGGGCCCCGACCTCGCCGCTGCTGTTGCTCTCGCCCCAGTCGCCCGCCATGCTGCAGGCACTGCTGACGCACATCACGCCCTGCCCGCACTGGGCGCTGGAAGTGCGTGCCCCCTGGCTGCAGCAGCACCCTGCGCTGCAGGAGATGGTGGCCGCCACCTGTGCCCGCGGCGTGCGCCTGGTCTGGCGCGGCGGCATGGATGCGCTGCCCAGTGCCGATCAGGCCTGCAACTATGCCTGCAGCCTGCTGCATCTGGCGCCCCAGCAGGCGCTGCAGCTGATGCGCGCGAGCGCCAACCCTGCGGCCATGCAGGGGCTGGGTCTGCTGCAGGGGCAGATGTACGAAGACATCCACAGCCAGACGCTGGTCCAGCACTGCCTGGAGCATTACCAGGCCAGCGCCGTGGCGGGCTGGCCCACGGAAGACGTGCTGCACCGCGTGCGCGGCACGCGTGCGCTCTACCCCATGCATGCGCATGTGCTGCGCCTGCTCAAGGCCGTGGATGCTGACGAGTCGCTCGAAACCTTTGAAGCCATCCTCAGCGAAGACCCGCTGCTGGCCTACCGCTTCATGCTGTATGCCAACTCGGCGGCGCTCGGTGCTCGTAACCCCATCAATTCGCTGCGGCGCGCGCTGGTGATGCTGGGCTATGGTCCACTCAAAGCATGGCTGGCCAATGAGCTGGTACACGCCAGCCATGACCAGGACCTGCAGCCCATCCGCCTGGCTACGGTGATGCGCGCCCAGCTGACTTCGCACCTGCTCGATGCCGGCGTGAGTCAGGAGCTGCGCAGCGAGGTCTATCTGTGCGGCCTGTTTGCACGTCTGAACGAATTGCTGGACGAGCCGCTGGAGACCACGCTCACCCGTCTGCCGCTGTCTGAGCGCATTCCTGAGGCGGCCATCCACGGTCAGGGCCCCTACGCACCCAGCCTGCAGCTGGCCTTTGCCATGGAAAGCGAAGACAGCCTGATGCAGATTCCGCAGCTGTGCGAGCAGTACGAAATCTCACTCGAGCATGTGAACCGCAGCTTGCTGCGTCTGGCCTGCGAATGGCCCAGCCAGCGTCCTGCCTGGTCACCGACTCCAAAAACAAGAGCTGCCAGCGCTTGATTGGCAATATTTTCCAATACAAAACCATTTGAAAACGAAGCTGCACAAGCGCTGCATGCTTCGTTTTTTTATGCATGGTAGAAATCCTCTGCCCTGCCGCACAGCCAGCCTTTAGAGTCTGGTCATTTTTGTGTACACCTGCGGCATGCCACTCCAAGAATTCACCGCCCTGCTCGTGCTGGCCACGGCCATGAGCTTCACACCGGGGCCTAACACCACGCTCTCTACGGCCCTGGCCGCCAACCATGGGCTGCGCCGCAGCCTGCGCTTTGTGCTGGCCGTGCCCGTAGGCTGGGTGCTGCTGCTGGCGCTGTGCGCCCTGGGTGTGGGAGCACTGGTTACAGGCATCCCGGCGCTGCGCTGGGCCATCAAGGGCGTGGGCATTGCCTATCTGCTGTGGCTGGCCTTCAAGCTCTCGCGCAGCGGCCAGCTTGCACAGGCACAGCAGGCACAGCTGCAAGTCGGCTTTGGTCAAGGGGTTTTGCTGCAGTTCGTGAACATCAAGGCATGGCTTTTGGCGTTGACCATCGTCGCCGGTTGGGTGGCAGGCCAGAGCGATGTCACCACGCGCATGCTGGTCGTGCTGCCGGTGATGGCGCTCTACGCGCTCAGCAGCAACCTGCTTTATGCCTGCATTGGCGCGGCTTTACGCCAATGGCTGGCTCAGGGCCAGCGCCTGCTGTGGTTCAACCGCGGCATGGCTGCACTGCTGGTGGGCACGGCCATCTGGATGCTGCGCAGCTAAAGCGCATGTTTTTTTCACTGGCGCGTCAGCAGGCTGCTTGACTTCGCTTCACAATAGCTGCATCGACATCGCCGCCTTACCCTGCGCCCCGGTGTCACGCCACAGTTGCCCTGCCTACGTACTTTCCGGGGCTGCGTGGCCATGCTGCACAACGGTATGCTCTTTGCAACAAGCTTTCGCCAGCACGCGCACTGTGCGCGCGCGGCTTATTGAGATTGAGTAGTTATGACGAACTGGACCCTGGCTGCACGTGCAGCCAAGATGAACTCCTCCGCGATCCGTGAAATCCTGAAGCTGACTGACCGCCCCGGCATCATCAGCATGGCCGGTGGCCTGCCCTCGCCCGCCAGTTTCCCGATCTCTGCTTTCACCCAAGCTTGCAACACCGTGATGGAGCGTGACGGTGCAGCCGCACTGCAGTACTCCACCACCGAAGGTTTCCCTGCATTGCGCCAGGCGATTGCCGATTTCCTGCCCTGGGATGTGAACCCCGACCAGATTCTGATCACCACCGGCAGCCAGCAGGCGCTGGACCTGATTGGCAAGGTCTTCCTCGACAAGGGCAGCCGCATCCTGGTGGAAAAGCCCACCTATCTGGGTGCGCTGCAGGCCTTCACGCCGTTCGAACCCACCCCCGTGGGCGTGAACAGCGATGACGAAGGCATGCTGATTGACGACTTCGCCGCCAAGGTGGGCACCGGCGAGAACAAGGCCCGTCTGGCCTATGTGCTGCCCAACTTCCAGAACCCCACAGGCCGCACCATGAGCGAAGCGCGCCGCCAGGCGCTGGTGGAAAAGGCCAGGGAACTGGACATCCCCCTGATCGAAGACAACCCCTACGGTGACCTGTGGTACGAAGGCGAGCCCCCGCTGCCGCTGGCCGCACGCAACCCCGAGGGCGTGATCTACATGGGTTCGTTCTCCAAGGTGCTGGCCCCCGGCCTGCGCGTGGGCTTCATCGTGGCGCCCAAGTCGGTCTACGGCAAGCTCACCCAGGCCAAGCAGGCGGCTGACCTGCACAGCCCCAGCTTTAACCAGCGCGTGGTGGCTGAAGTCATGAAGGACGGTTTCCTGCACAGCCATATCCCCACCATCCGCGCCATGTACAAGGTGCAGCGCGATGTGATGCTGATGGCACTGGAAGCCGAAATGGAAGGTCTGGGCGTGACCTGGACCCGCCCCGTGGGTGGCATGTTTCTGTGGGTGCGCCTGCCCGAAGGCATGGATGCCCAGGTGCTGCTGGCCGAAGCGGTGGAGCGCGGCATGGCCTTTGTGCCCGGCGCACCTTTCTACGCCGATGAAGCAGAAACCAACACCTTGCGTCTGTCCTATGTGACCGTCTCGCCCGAGCAAATCCGCCAGGGCGTGGCAGCACTGGCTGCCGCCATTCGCGCCCTGCAAGCCAAGTAATTGGCTGCGCCGCCTGCACGGCGGCAGCAGGTAGCGTATCGTTCTCAGCGCACAGTCTGTACAGGCTGTGCGCTTTTTCTTTGCCTTCGGATTTCTCTTGCCATGCACAGCCTTCGCCCCATCCAGCGCCCCTTCATGACCGTCGACGTTTTCACCGCCATGCCCTACAAGGGCAATCCGGTGGCCGTGGTGCTGGATGCCACAGGGCTGGACACCGCGCAGATGCAGGCCTTTGCACGCTGGACGAATCTGTCGGAAACCACCTTTGTGCTGCCGCCCAGCGCAGCGGCACGCGCCCAGGGTGCGGACTACCAGGTGCGCATCTTCACGCCTGCTGCGGAAATGCCGTTTGCAGGACACCCCACACTGGGCACCTGCCACGCCTGGCTGGCGCAGGGCGGGCAGCCACAGCAGGCCGGGCACATCGTGCAGGAATGCGCCAAGGGACTGATCACCATTGAACGCACGGCCGATGGTCTGTCGTTCGCCAACCCGTCCACCAGCGCCACTCCACTGCCCGCCAATCTGCATGAAATCTACGATGCCGTTGGCATCACCACCGAGCAGGTCATCGACGCAGCTTATCTGGACAACGGCCCCCACTGGCTGTGCCTGCTGCTGGACAGCCCCGACACCGTGCTGGCGCTGGAGCCTGACCTGGCACGCATCAAGGCGCTGGGTCACAAGGTGGGCGTGGCCGCGCTCTATCAGGATGGTGACGCCACCCCACTCATTGGCCGTGCCTGCCGCGAAGCCGAGGCGTTTTCTACCGGCCTGCGTGCAGAGCACGCGCCATCGGCCCAGGCCCAGCTGGAAGTGCGCGCCTTTTCCACCACGGGGGTGGAAGACCCTGTCACCGGCAGCCTCAATGGCAGCCTGGCGCAATGGCTGCTCAGCCAGGAGCACCTGCAGGCCCCCTACATGGCCAACCAGGGCGCCTGCGTGGGCCGTGACGGCTGGGTTGCCATCCACCAGGATGCCGCCGGGCAGGTCTGGGTGGGCGGCCAGACCGTCACCTGCGTGCAGGGCAGCGTGATGCTGTAAAGCATCTGCAATCCCCAGCTGGCAACCGATACATAGCTCCCGTGCAGCACGTCTGATGCCCCGCTGCCAAGGCTGTTGCATCACCTGCATTGCCTCTTACAGGCGCAAGCAGGTATTGCTTAAAAGCAAATAAAAACAATTCTCAATAACTTAGAATTGCTGCTTTTCAGCCTCTTTGCCTACTCCTATGTATCGCTACCTGATTGCCAGCGCCATCGCTTTGGGCGCTACAACCATTGCACCTGCTTTTGCAACTACACCGGCAGCTGCCGCTACCAGCCAAATTCAGGCACAGGATGTGCTGCAGCACTACAGCAGCTTGGTATATGCCAACTACAGCGACAGCATTGCGGCAGCCAAGCAGATGCAGCAAGCGATTGATGCCTTCATCGCCAACCCCAGCCAGGCTACCCAGGATGCAGCGCGCAAAGCGTGGTTGAATGCGCGCGAGTTCTACGGGCAGACCGAAGCTTTCCGCTTCTACGACGGTCCGATTGACAACGAAGATGGCCCCGAAGGCCAGATCAATGCCTGGCCCATGGACGAGTCCTATGTGGACTATGTTGTGGGCGATGAAAAAGCTGGCCTCATCAATAACCGCAGCGAAGCCATCACCAAAGAGCGTCTGGCTGAGTTGAACGAGCACGATGGTGAAGAAAACATCTCCACCGGCTGGCATGCCATTGAGTTCATGCTCTGGGGACAGGACCTGAATGACAACGGCCCCGGCGCACGCCCCTTTACAGACTTTATCGATGGCAAGGCCCCCAATGCAGACCGCCGCCGTCAATATCTGCAGGTGGTCACAGAACTGCTGCTGGAGGATCTGCAGTCCGTAGCGGATCAATGGAAGCCCGGCGTCAAGGACAACTTCCGCGCGGAATTTGAAAAAGGTGGCGAAGCATCTTTGCGCAAGATTTTTGTGGGCCTGGGCTCCCTGTCCCGCGGAGAGCTGGCAGGAGAGCGTCTGGAAGTAGCCATGGCCAGCCGTGACCAGGAAGATGAGCACTCCTGCTTCTCGGACAACACCCACCGTGATGCCGTCGCCAATGCCCAGGGCATTCAAAACGTCTGGCTGGGCAGCTACAAGCGCCTGGACGGTTCCGAACTCAAGGGCCCCGGCCTGCGTGACTGGGTGGCGGCCCATGATAAGGCGGTTGCAGAAAAAACCACCTTGCAGATTGCAAAGTCTGTGGCTGCAGCCAATGCCATTCCCGCACCATTTGACCAAGCCATCCAAGGGGCACGCGACAGTACTGCACGTGCCAAGATTCAAACCACCATTGATGCACTGACCCAGCAAAGCAAGGACTTGGTAGAAGCCGCCAAGGCTGTTGGCTTTGAACAGCTGAATCTGGTCGAACCCTAAACCTTGCGTTGATTAAAAAGAAGAGCTGCTATCGCTTGGTACAGCTGAATTTCAAAGCTTTATCTCTTTGAAATTCAGTCAAAACAAGCGCTAGCAGCTTCAGTTTTTATAGCTATCAAATTTAGACTTTGTCTATTGCTGGAATCTACGCAATGAAGCACCTCCCCGTTCACATGACGCTACTGGCCTCTGCCTTGATTTTGGCGGGGTGTTCTGCACAACAGTCTAGCGACTCCAACTCCAACAGCAGCAGCACACCTTCGCAACTGTTTGCACCGCCTGATGCCGATGCTTTACCTGGGGGCAACACTACGGTGTACTCCAACGGGCGCAATGCGTTTTCTTTGCCTGCAGCCAACCTGAACGATGCCGAGCGCACGCGCTTTGCCGTTGGCAACTCTTTCTTCAAGCGCAACTGGGTACAGGCCCCCGCTTCCACCACGGCGCGCGACGGTCTGGGGCCCCACTTCCTGGCACGCTCTTGCGGTGGCTGCCACGTGCAGGATGGCCGTGCGCAGCCGCCTGATTTTCATAACCCTCTCACGCCCCAGCCTTTTGCGGGCTTGCTGATTCGTCTGTCTGTACCCGGCACGGATACACACGGCGGCCCTAAGCATGAGCCCGTTTATGGCGACCAGTTCAACACCATGGGTATCAATGGTGTCAAAGGAGAAGGGCAGCTCAAAATCAGCTACGAAACCGTCCATGGTCACTATGCCGATGGCACAGCCTACACGCTGGAAAAGCCCATCTACCATTTTGAAGAATTGGGCTACGGCCCCATGGCGGCAGACTTCATGTTCAGCCCACGCATTGCGCCGCAAGTCATCGGACTGGGTTTGCTAGAAGCCATTCCTGAATCGGAAATTCTGGCCAATGCCGCAGCCCAAGCCGCCACTGCCGGCCCCATCAAAGGCCAGGCTAACTACGTCTGGGATGCCTACGGGCAGCGCATGATGCTGGGCCGTTTTGGATGGAAAGCCAACGTCGCCAGCCTGGCGCACCAAACAGCGGCTGCCTTCCACGGCGACATTGGCATTACCTCAAAGCATTTCCCGCAGCAAACATGCACCGCGGCACAAGCCGATTGCCTTGCGGCCCCCAACGGCAATGCACCCGGCAAAGATGGCGTGGAAATTGAAGACTATGTGCTCGATGACGTCATCTTCTACCAAGCCACTCTCGCGCCTCCTGCTCGCAGGAACCCGAAAGACGAGCAAGTGCTGCGCGGCCAAGCGCTGTTCCATGCTGCACAGTGCGCGCAATGCCACCGTCCCAGTTACCAAACTGGTGAAGCCCTGTTCCCCAGCCTGAGCAGCCAGGCACTCAGCAACCAGACCATCACTCCCTATACCGATTTGCTGCTGCACGACATGGGAGAGGCACTGGCTGACGGCCGCCCTGACTTTGCCGCCAATGGCCGCCAATGGCGCACACCGCCTCTGTGGGGCATCGGCCTGCTGCCAGCCGTGAACAAGCACCATCGACTGCTGCACGACGGCCGTGCCCGCGGCGTGGCTGAGGCCATCCTGTGGCATGGCGGTGAGGCGGAACAAGCCAAGGAACACTTCCGCCATCTATCCGCCCAAGACCGTGAGGCTTTGGTGAAATTTGTGGAATCTTTGTAATGCGCAACTTCTCTCTCGCTATCCCTGCCGCGCTCTCTATATGTCTCCTCAGCGCCTGCACGACCACCACCGAGACGCCTGTTCGCCCTGCAGCGCCTCTGACCTCAGGCGCTGCTGCTCAAGCCTTGTACAGCCAATGGTTTGTGCCGCAGTCAGCGCAGACCAGTGCCGCCGCAAACCAGTTACAGCAACGCATGCACAACTACTGCGCTGGCAAAGCAGACATCACCGCAGTGCGTACGCAATTTGTGCAAACCAGCCAGCAGTGGGATCGCCTATCTACCCTTGCGATGGGACCACAAATTGAACGCCGCACAGCACGCATGGTGGACTTTCAGCCCATGCGCATGCCGCTGCTCAAATCCGCCCTGCGTAAAGCACCCAAAGATTTGGCTGCCATGGAAACCATTGGCGCACCAGCCAAAGGGCTGCCTGCCGCAGAGTATTTGCTGTGGACCGAGGTAGCTCAGCCACACACGCCACAGTGCCACTACGCCACCTTGGTGACTGCCGATATTGCCCAAGAGCTGCTGGCCTTGTATCAGGCCAACCAGGCGGCTGCCCAAGATAGTCCACTGGACTTTGAGAGCAATGCAGAATTCTTGAACCAATGGATTGGTGGTCTGGAGCGCTTGCGCTGGCAGTCTATGGAAAAGCCCTTGCGCAGTGCCACAGCCAGTAAACCCGCACAGCTGACCCGCGCCGCCAGCCAGGGCACGCTGCAAAGCTGGCAAGCACAGTGGGCAGCACTTCAACAGCTGGCGATTGGCATGCCCCAGCAGCCCCACCATGTCAGCATTACTGCGCTGGTAGAAGCCAGGGGATGGAGTCACCTGGCACAAGCATTACGCACCGCAACCCAGCAAGCAGATGCGGCGATGCGTGCAGTCACAGCACCCGATCTACAGGCTATCGCACCTGCCAGCGAAGCGCTCCGCCAGCTGAAGCATTTGGTAGAAACCGATGTGGCCATGGCCCTGGACATCAGCATTGGCTTTTCTGACGCCGATGGCGACTAAGACTCCCATGCCAACGACTCGCAGACAATGGCTGCAAAGCATGGCTGTGCTAGCCATGCTGCCCCTGCATACATGGGGCCAAAACAGAGCCAACAGCCAGCACGTGCGCTTTGCTGCTGCATGGGCACAAGGTTCAGACCTGTTTGTGGGTGTACTGGCCGCCCCCAGTGCGCCTGAGCAGCCACTGCACATCGTGCAAGCACACAGCATTCCGACCCGAGCCCATGGCATGACACAGCTGGCAGATGGCAGCTTGCTGTTTGCCAGCCGCCGCCCCGGCGACTGGTTGCTGCACATTGCGCCGAGCGGACAAGAGCAATGGCTGTGGATTGAGCCTGACCGGGCCTTCAACGGCCATGTAATTGCCAGCCTGGATGGCCAGCACCTGTACACCACGGAAACCGATCTGGCCGACAGCCAGGGGCTGATTGGCGTGCGCGATGTACACACCCTGGAAAAAATTGCCGAATGGCATACAGGCGGCATGGACCCTCACCAGCTGCTGCTGGACAAGGACGGAAGCATCATGGTGGCCAATGGTGGCATTCCCACTCAGCCCGAGACCGGGAGGCGCAAGCTCAAGCTGACGCACATGGACTCCTCCATTGTCAGACTGAGCCCGCAAGATGCTGGAAGCATTGCTGGCCAATGGCGTTTGCCAGATCGTCGCCTGAGTTTGCGCCACCTGGCCTGGGGGCCAGCGGTCGCATGGGAACCACAGCAGCGCTGGCTGGGCATTGCCTTGCAGGCCGAGCATGACCACCCCGAGCACAAGCAGTCCGCCCCGGTACTGGCCCTGCTGGACGGCCAGCGCCTGCATGCCGTGCCCTTGCCTGCAGGCGCGCAATGGCAAGGTTATGGCGGCGACATCAGCAGCGACGGCACACACTTTGCTGTCAGCTGCCCACGCGCCAACACACTGACGTGGTGGCTTCCTCCTGAAGCGTCAGACGGCACCGCCCAGTGCGTGCAACAGAACACGCAGCAAGGCGTGTACTGCATCAGCAACGACAGCGTGGTGACCCACTCTCTGAAAGCACGTAGCGCCATGCTGTGGTCTGGAGGCAGCCATCAGGTACTGCAATGGCCTCAAGGCCAGACCATTGCTGCAGCAGTACCACTGGCGCTGGATAACCACTGGGTGCAGATCTGAAAAAATCTACGCCTAAACAGCAACGCCAGTTTTGATTCAAAACTGGCGTTGCTTTTCATCAGAAAGGCTTCTGCCTGCTACAGGTTTATAAAAGTCTGAGCCACTCTACCAAGGCGTCAATCTCTTCGGCATTCAAGTTAATCGGCTTCATGTGTGGAGACTTCGGCGGTATATAGGGGTCTGTCGCCGGGTCACCTGCAACCACCCCCATACCAATGTTGTACAGACGCATGAGGCCATGCATGTCTGGGAACAAACCGTTGTGCATCCAGGGGCCTCCTTGCACGACACCGCGCAAGCTCGGCGTCTTGAACCGGCCTAAGTCTTCCTTGTCACGTGTAAATTCAAAGCGGCCCAGATCTTGATTGCGCCGGCCATAGAACGACAGGCCCAGGTCATGGAACTCGTTGTCTGTCAGCAGCGCACCACTGTGGCAATTCATGCAGCGTGCTTTCGTCCGGAACAGGTGCAAGCCCAGAAGCTGCTGGTCAGACAGGACCTTTGTGTCGCCAGCAATCACTTCATCCGCCAACGTTGTCGATGGGCGCAGGGTGCGCACGAAACTGGCAATGGCCGCCACCATTTCATCCTCATCCACCTTCTGAGTGCCGTAGGCCGTCTGTATCAGCGCCTGGTATTGGGGCTGTGCATTCACATGGGCCACCGCAGCGTCGAGCGTGTTGTTCATCTCAAAGGTGTTCTGGATGGAGCCCTTGGACTGCTCTTCCAGAGAGCCTGCACGGCCATCCCAGAACAGCTTTTCCGAGAATGGCGCAGCAAACAAGGTCTGTGCACGACGACGCCCCATGAGCTTGTCCTCACCCACACTCTGCGCCAGCCCATCGGTAAACGCCTTGTCGGCTTGATGACAAGAAGCGCAAGAGACCGCGCCCTTGCGCGACAAACCCGGGTCAAAGAACAGCACCGCCCCCAAAGCACGCTGCGCTTCTGCCTTGGCATCCGCAGGCGGCTGCACCGCAGGAACCGGTGCCATTTCCTTCCATGCCTTGCCTTCATCAATCACCGGCTTGGGCCAATGCCCAGGGGTTCCCTGGTAGCGAGAGCGCAGGCACTCGATATTCCAGCCTGCTTGCTCTCCACATTCGAAGGCCTGGTTGTCCACGGGACTGAGCAAGCGTGCCAAAGCCGTGTTGGGAGCAGAGGCTTGGGCGAGTTTGGTGGTGGCGTTAGGCTCCACGCGTATGGTTTGAGCCATAGTGGTCATGCTCGTCAGCCAAACAACCGCGCCTGCGATACTCCAGAAAGTACGTCGCATATTTCTTTTTAGACTCCGTCTCATTGTGTATGCCATAAAAACTAAAAGCGCAGCTATTACTAGCTGCGCACTTTTAAATACTGTCGCTTTAATCAGCTTATCAAGCGACACTCATTCTCAGAACTCATACCCAACGTTCAACCAAATTTCACGTCCGGTCTGATAACGCACATTGTTCGCAGCAGTCGGTGTTGTCACTGCAATCGGCGCCATGCGGTTGAGCAGGTTCAGAACATCGACATTCAGAAGCAATCCCTTGATCTGCTGCGGCTTCCAGGTGATGGAAGTGTCCCAGGTCCAATACGATGCAAGTCGCTGAGAGCCATAGCGCTCTAACTGCTCTGGCTTGGCAGAAACCCCCAGGTATGTGATGCCACTTTTGCTGCTATTCCAATTGACACGATTCCCCCAGGTCACACCTTGTTTTTGCCAGACCCCTGTCCAGCCAATGCTCAGCCGCCGCGGTTGATTGAAATCACTGGCAGGCTTGTCTTTGCGCAGGATCTTTTGATCGTTATAAATAATCACGTCATCTGGCAGGCTGGCTTCTGCAGCCCAAGCCTCGGCCATATCATGGTTGCGCCAAGCATCGTGCCAGCTGAAATCGACCCGACCGCGCCATTGGGCAGCCAGCGCATTCCAGGGACGCAGCGTCTGCAGGCTCAACGTAGCCGTTTCAGACTTGCCATAACCACCATTCGTGTATACGTATTGGCCATCAATGGAATCGCTTGTCACCGAGTCGCGACTCATGCGCCGCACATAGGTAAGCCCAGCTTCCAGATATTCAGACAGCTGCTGCGTTACCCCGAAGGCCCATTCATCAGAACGCGGCGTCTTCACACCATCGATCAGATGGATTTGGCCTGCGGCAGGCTTATCGACAGGGTTGCCTTTAGAGTCAATCAGCTGGCGCTGCAGCTTGCTTTTTTCCTGGCTCAGCGCATAGCCCAGCAGGTCCAGACCGAAGTAACGCGACCAGCCAATCCCCAGCTGTGTCTTGCCATTGCCCAGCACGTCCCAATCGACACGGCCACGCGGCGCAAAGTTGGTATTCTTGAAATAGTTGTCACGATCAACCCGCGCGCCCAGTATCGCGCTCCAGTTGCCCCACTGCATGGTGTCACTCACATACAGCGACGTGCTGTTATAGCCAGCCTTCACCTTGCCAGCCATATAGTGGGTTTTATTGAAATACTTTTGCGAGCCATCCAACTGCTGTACGGCGCGATAGGCATACGCATCTTGCTTGCGGTCAAAATGCGCATCAATGCTTTGCGCGTCGACGCCCGCATAAATCTTGTGACTCACCGCTCCTGTTTGCAGCGTCTTCCAGTCCATGCGCAACTTGGCAGTCACCTGTTGCTGCTCCAAGGCTTCTGTGCCAAATCCCCCATAGGTATATTGGCTGAGCGACTTGTCAGCAAACTGCTGCGTGACGAACTCCGTCCCGCTGGAGTTACGCTGCGCATTCAATTGGTCCAGACCGAACTTCAGGCTCAGCTTGCCAGCATCCAGCACCTGTGTGGCATCCAGGCCGATGCCATAAGCTTTTTGCTGATTGGTCCATGCAGTATCGGCAAAAAAATTGTCGACCAGATGTTCCTGGCGATCGGCGTATTTCAACGTCAGATTGGTATCTAGCCCCTGTCCCCAGCGCCTATGGAACTTGGCAAAAACGTTGTCCACCTGGTCACTATGGTCGGTCGCGACCAATCGCGTCGTTTTGCCATTGGGGATACCAGAAGTACGGTCAAGCACCTTGCCTGTGCGCTGAATCTCCGACTCACGCCGGGAAAAAGCCAGCAATGCGGCAGTCTCGTCTGACAGTTTTACATCCGCGTTGATGCTCGAAAAGTGTTTCTTCCAGCGTGCCGAATATCCGGGCTCCCCCTCCTCCCAGGCTTCTGTCACGCGGGGCGGCATTTTCTGTTGCGTCAAGTTTGAGCTGTTAAAGCTGCGCTTGACCTCCACCTTGTTGGTGCCCTGAGGCGTTTTGATCTGCGCATCGACCACACCACCCGTAAAACGCCCAAACTCGACGGGCACACGGTTGTCATACACCTCCACTGAATCAAGCAGTTCTGTGTCAATGTTGTAGGCCTGCGAAAACCCAGGCACATTGCCCACTTGCAAATTCAGGTTCTGATTTTGAGGACTGATGACATTCGTAGCACTGATGCCATCGACCTGAAACTGATTCTGGTACGGACTCTGTCCATGGATGGAGAAAGACTCTGGTGCTAAGCTGCCGCGATTACCAGCCCCATTTACTGTGGGGTTCTGCCGCACGGCAGGATGGTTCGCTACCAGTGAAGAGATATCGCGATTACCTTCTGGGGTTGCATCCATCTCTTCACGTGTATAAACGCGCACCTCCAAACTTTGTGCTGTCACGTGGACCGTCGGCATGCTTTTTTCTGCTGCACTGTGGCCACTTTCATCATCTACTGCCCACGCAGCACCTCCTACCCCACATGCCGCAGCTACTGCGATGACGCTCTCCCACGTGGCCATGTTTTTTCACCTCTCCATTTGTATCTTTAAAGAATCAGCTATTCTATATAAAAATAAGAATTGTTCTCATTTAGATAAGCAGTAAAAATACCTTGGTCACGCAAAAGACAGCCTCTTCAAAAGGCCTTAATCAGAATCCCTGTGCATGGGAACCATCTACCTTGTTCGCCACGGCCAGGCGTCTTTCGGGGCCGATAACTATGACCAGCTCAGCGCACTGGGCCTGCAGCAGGCTCAGCAGCTGGGGCGTTACTGGCAGGAGCGCGGCATACGCTTTGATGCGGTCTACACCGGCACGCTGCAGCGGCATGTGCAGACGCTGGCGGGCATACAGGACGGCCTGCCCGGCCTGCCCGAAGCCACGGCACTGCCTGCGCTCAATGAGTACGACAGCCATGCACTGATACGGTGTATGCAGGCTGAGCCTCTGGGCCCGGCCTGCACGCCCGAAGGCTTCAAGGCCCACTTTCGTCTGCTGTGCGATGCGCTGGCGCAATGGATGGCTGGCGTCATTTCCCCCGAAGGCATGCCCAGCTGGCAGGCCTTCTCAGACGGGGTGCGCCATTCACTGGAGCAGATGCGCCAGCAGCACCATGCAGGCCAGGTGCTGGTGGTCAGCAGCGGCGGGCCGATTGCCACCGCCATCAGCTCCGTACTGGGTACTTCCCCCGAAGTGGCGATCGCCCTCAACATGCGCATCCGAAATACCGCCATCACAGCGCTGAGCATGAGCCCCAAGCGTCTGATGCTGCAAAGCTTCAACACCCTGAACCATCTGGATACGCCAGACACCCGAGGCTGGGAGACATTTGCCTGAAGGCATAGACAATTGCTGGCAAAGCACTACAGCGATGTAAGCACATGCTGCAAAGTGCAGGTCTGCACAAGAATTCGCAAGCATTTGTCACACGGCCGGTGCACAATGGTCAGTCCGACCTTCAGGGATGCAGTATGTCTTCTTCCGTCAGCCTTGACACGCATGCACCGCGACCACCTGCTGCTACGCTCCAGCGCTGGCAGCGCCTGTGTGGCGATCAGGCGCTGGTGTGCCTGCACCTGTTCGCACACAGCAGCCAGGTGCTGATCTACGCACAGCCGCACGGGTCCGACGCGCCTGTGGCCCTGCAACTGCCACTGGGGCTGGACCTGCTGGCGCAGCAGGTGTTTGGCAACCGCATGCCGAACGAGGCCCAGCTGGAACACGGCATCATGCTGGTCGAAGACACCATCATGCCTGTGGCCACCCAGATTCCAGCGCACAGCATGCTGCTGCTCAATGACCGGCTGCTGCATGCCGTGGGTCGCATTGCACTGGGCCGTGCCCAGGCACACACCCACAGCGTGCGCCGCGAGGCGGTGGAAACACTGTTCAATCTGCTGGTCATGCAAGCCATGCACCCGCAGGTGCCCATCCACGATGTGCCGCAGACCCCGCAGGCCGCAGCAGCCCTGCTCATACTGCGTGAAGTGCTGCACCACTGGCAGCTGGAGTCCGTGCTGCTGGACGATCAACCCAGCGGCTGAGGCTGCCCACCTACCGTGCCCTCAGGCAGGGCATGAATTTCTGCGCACAGCTGCGCCAGACTGGCAGCAGCCCCCTGCACCAGTACTTGCCCGCGCTGAGCATCTGCGGCAGCGGCATTGCCCGCTGCGCCCTGAGGGTTGTAGTCCTGCATGGCCCAGCCCAGCTTGGCGCTTTTGCCATTGCCCAGAATGGGAAACTGCCGGGCTCGCACTTCGGAGCTGCTGGCAAAGTTGCGTGCATGCTCCATGCGCACCAGCTCAGGGGCCAGATGCAGCATCATGGAAGTCTCGGTCTCACCGCCATGCACGCCAAAGCGGTGCTCATGGGCACTGAAGGCTTCGTTCACACCCGCTGGCTGCGGCAGGTTGAACCAGCTGCTGTGGTAGACCAGCAGCCCGCACTGCATGCGCAACTGGCGCGCCACGATGTCCATGCTGCTCACATTGCCGCCGTGGGCATTAAAGATCAGCAGCTTCTTCACCCCGGCACGTGCCACGCAGGCCCCCAGCTCTGTCCAGACAGCCAGCAGGGTGGCTGGAGACAGGCTCAGCGTGCCCGCGTAGTCCTGGTGCTCCAGACTCAAGCCAATAGCCTGCGTAGGCAGCACCAGCACCGGCACATCGGCAGCCATCAGTGGCAGGGCCGCGTCCACAACGCCTTCGACCAGCGCCGTATCGACCTTGAGCGGCAGGTGCGGGCCATGCTGCTCCACCGCGCCCACCGGCAGGATGGCCACCGTCTGCGCCGCCAGGCCGCTGCGCTGGGCAAGCGCAAAGTCACGTGCGGACACATCGGCCCAGCGCCTGGAAGGCCAAGCCTGCAATGCAGCAGCATCTGCCATGTCAGAAGAAAAAGAGGTGGTGTTTTGGCACATGCTGCAATCTTAGGCGCTGTCCGGCAGACTGGGCGCACGATAGACCCACAATCCCTCTATGCCCTCCAGCCCTACCCGAGACCTGACCCAAGGCCCTATTGCCCGCACCCTGGTGGTGTTTGCCCTGCCCATTCTGGCGGGCAATGTGCTGCAGTCCCTCAATGGCTCTGTCAACGCCATGTGGATCGGTCACTACCTGGGTGAAGCCGCCATCACCGCCACGGCGAATGCCAACAACATCATGTTCCTGCTGATTGGGCTGGTGTTTGGCGTGGGCATGGCTGCCACCATCCTCGTCGCGCAAAGCATGGGGGCCAAAGATTTGCAGCAGGCCCGCCGTGTCATGGGCACCAGCGCCACGTTTTTTGGTCTTGCATCGATAGGCATTGCGGCACTGGGCTACCCGCTGTCACGCCATATTCTGAACTGGATGGGCACGCCAGACGCAGCCTTGCCGCTGGCTGAAAGCTATCTGCGCGTCATCTTTCTGGCCATTCCGCTGCTGTACCTGTTTGCCTTTGTCTCGGCCATTTTGCGCGGTGCAGGCGATACCCGCACCCCGTTTCTGTTCCTGCTGCTGGTGGTGGTGCTGGACGTCATTCTCAACCCGGTACTGATTTTTGGCTGGGGGCCATTCCCTGCCATGGGCATCACCGGCGCGGCCACCGCCACACTGGTGTCCAACGCCATCAGCTTTGTCGCCATGCTGCTGTGGCTCTACCACCGCAGACACCCCTTGTGGATTGGGCGCAGGCAGCTGCACTACTTCCTGCCCCATGCGGCCATCCTGCGTGCGCTGGTGGTCAAAGGCCTGCCCATGGGCGCACAGATGGTGATGATTTCGCTGGCCATGCTCATGATGATGAGCATGGTCAACAGCTATGGCATTGACACCTCGTCCGCCTACGGCGCGGCGCTGCAGCTGTGGACCTATGTGCAAATGCCGGCCATGGCCATCGGCGCGGCCTGCTCCACCATGGCGGCACAGAATGTGGGCGCCAAGCTCTGGCAGCGCGTGGATGGCACCGCCACTGCAGGCATCTGGTGCAACATCTGGATGACCGGTCTGCTGATCATTCCGCTGGTGCTGCTGGATCGCCATGTACTGGGCCTGTTTCTCCCCGCAGGCAGCGCCGCGCTTGAGGCAGCGCGCCACCTCAACCACATTGCCATTGGCTCGTTTGTGTTCTTTGGCGTGACCTTTGTCATCTCCGGCGTGGTGCGCTCTACCGGCGCCGTGATTCCACCGCTGGTCATTCTGGCCATTTCGCTGTGGGGCATACGCCTGCCGCTGGCCAAATGGCTGCAGCCCTGGCTGGGTGCAGATGCCATCTGGTGGAGCTTTCCCGCAAGCTCCATCTGTGCCATGCTCATGAGTCTGGCCTACTACCGCTGGGGCCGCTGGCGCGAGGCACGCATGCTGCCCACTGCCGATGAAGAGACCGTGGCCACACCCGCCGAAATTGGCGGTCAGCCCCCAGCCCCTGTCTGCGCCTTGCGGCGCCTGCACCAGCCCGACGCCCCGTCATCACGCCCTAGGGCGTGTTCACATAAAGCTTGAGATTCGCGTTGAAGGCTTGGGGATGGGATGCTAGGCGCGGTGGCGCAGCAATGCCGAGCGCCTTGCAAGCCGCCGCAACAACGCAGACCGCCCCAAGCCTTCAACCCCATTTGTGATCTCCATAATCAGGGGCAGCCACGACAAGGCCGCCACTGCATTGTTGCCCGCCTTGCGCGGGTGCGCACCCGCGCTGCGCCGTGCGTCGCGCATTGCCAGCCTTGTCGTGGCTGCGCGAACCCAATGTTTATGTGAACACGCCCTAGTGTCCTGTCCCGCTAATACGTGAGCAAAGTCGATG
>ENA-UOJC01000444-UOJC01000444.1-human-gut-metagenome-genome-assembly--contig:-C104-NODE-444-length-72952-cov-23.341454_pt1 | contig 72952 bp, 66 predicted proteins | sample MGYA00242339_ERZ723886 | MGnify/ENA metagenome assembly ERZ723886 | reverse complement strand
GAGACCATCCCAAACGTAGTTGCCCGAACCTTCGCCGAAAGACATAAAGTCGAACTGGAGGATGTCACCTGCTGCCGCGGTAACCGTGGTGGAAACCGTGGAGGTGGAGTTTGCGACGTTGACGTTGGTGCTCTTTGCAGCATCGCCGTCTACGATCCAAGGATGGTCGCCTTCAGAAGTGAAGGTGAGGGTTCCGCCTGCAACGTTGAGAGCCTCATTGAGGTTCGCAGCGTCTGCGGGTGCTGCAGCGGTACCGGTCTTGGGCGCGGTGCTAAAACGCGGATCGTTCGCTGCAGGGGTCTCTGCCATGACAGGAACGGTAACCAGAGAGAGTACCATCATGACTGCCATAAGCATTGCGAGGAATTTCTTCATGCGTGAATCTCCTTCCAAAGAATTATAAGTCTAATATCCTCTGCGGATCCCGCTTCGGATAATAGCTTTGAAGCAATGACCGATTCGAGTGAGCTGCAAACGCCGAATTGTGCCGTTGTTCCGCACATACTCTATGGTCGATTAATATTATATCAAATCTTCCGCAAACATGCAAACAATTTTTTGCATTATTTTGATTTATTTTTGACACAATCTTTTGCCGCGTATTCCTTTTAATTCAAAGTGTTTTCTGTATTACTTGTGTTAATTTTTCTCAATATCGCGAAAAAAAACGGAGAATTTTAAAAAATTATTTAAAATTTTATGTAGACTGTTTTGGCGTTCTTTTTCGTTTGAGCGTGCGGTAATACTATTCATTTTTAAATTCTTAGCAGAGCTGATTGCAAGCGCTCCGCATCACATGCTCCGCCGGATTCACACGCTCCGCCGCACCGAAAGCACACCGATATACGGCTTATACGGTTGACATTTGCCGCCCGCAATTGTAAAATTAACATGCATTCGGCGGCAATGCCCGCTTTACCGCCATGCATCCGAAAAGCCGAATCAAATGCGGTTCAACTTTGCAGATTTGCTCAACTTTTCGGTTCAGAAACTTTTTGGAGACAAAACTATGCGCTTTATTCCGCTTTTCAGCGGTTCATCGGGAAATTGTTCCGTTATTCAAACGGAGAAGGCAACCCTGCTTGTTGATGCGGGGCTGACCGGCAAAGCTGTTTGCGGAGCGTTGGCTTCTGCGGGCATCAATCCCGCCTCTATTGACGGCATTCTTGTTACACACGACCATATTGACCACACCCGCGCCGTCGGAATACTTTCACGCAAGTACGATATGCCCGTTTATGCCAATGCCGGCACATGGGAGGCAATGAATCCCATCGTGAAGCAGGTGGATTTCAGGAACGTGCGTGTTTTTCGCACAGATGAAGATTTCTATATCGGAGACATCAATATTCTTCCTTTCAAAACGCCGCATGACGCAAAGGAGTCCGTCGGCTTCATATTCATCAGCCGCGGAAGCAAGCTTGCGTACATGACCGATATCGGCTGCGTTCACGAATCCATGCTGAATCAGGCCGCGGGAGCACAGCTTGTTTTCATTGAATCGAACCACGATGTTCAAATGCTGAAAACCGGCCCTTACCCTTATGTGCTTAAGAAACGCATTCTGTCCGATAACGGGCATCTCTCCAATGCGGACTGCGGTGCAGCGCTTGTCCGCCTGTATTCAACCGGGGTTCGTCGAGCCGTACTCGGGCATTTGAGTCAGGAAAACAACACCGAAGAGACGGCCTTCTCAACCGTTACGCAAGCGCTTGAAGCGGCGGGAATATCCGATATGCAGCTTGTTGTTGCAAAGCGCGACGGAGTCACCGGAGTTTTTGAAGTTTGATTTATACACGCCGCCGAACCGTCGGAGCCGAACGGAGGCTGCCGAATCCGGCGTATCGGTTCAAAAGGTTTTATTATGAAAATCAGAATTATCTGCGTTGGCAGACTGAAAGAAAAATTTTATACGGATGCCGTGAACGAGTTTCGCAAACGCCTCGGAAGGTTTGCGGAAGTTGAGATTACCGAACTTGCGGACGAACGCGCACCGGAGGGATTAAGCCCGGCGGAACTTGAGCAGGTCAAGGCAGCGGAATGCAGCCGCATCCTTGAAAAAATCTCACGAGAGGACACGGTTATTGCGCTTGATATTGCGGGAAAACAGCTTTCATCACCTGAGCTTGCGGATAAACTTTCCTATTATATGTTGAACGGCAGAAGCCGGCTTGTTTTCGTAATCGGCGGCTCAAACGGGCTGAATGACAGTGTGCTGCATCGTGCCGACTTCAGGCTCAGCTTTTCAAAGCTGACGTTTTCGCACCAGATTTTTCGGATCATGCTGCTTGAGCAAATCTACCGTGCCTTCAAAATCATGAACAACGAACCGTACCATAAATAAAACAACCCGTTCCCGCATGGGCGGCAAAACAACAAAAAGAAGGAAATGACAGAAAATGATGAACGAAAAAGAGCTGCCCGTTTACGCCGCATTGGACAGAATGGGTATTGAATATACCCGCATCGAACATCCCGCTGCCGCAACCATGGAAGCATGTGCCGCGATCGGCGAAGGCACCGGTGCAAGCCACTGCAAAAATCTGTTTCTCACAAACAGGCAGGGCACGGCATTTTTTCTTGTTATGCTCGGCAGCAGCAAAAAATTCCGAACCGCATCGGTCAGCAAACAGCTCGGCGTTGCAAGGCTGAGTTTCACAACAGCGGAACAGCTCGAAAACATACTCGGACTCACCCAAGGTTCCGTGACGGTCACGGGACTTCTTAACGACACAACGCATTGCGTCCACGTTGCAATCGACAGGGACTTGCTCAATGAGGAGCGCATACTGATTCATCCAAACATAAACACTGCGTCCCTGGTCGTTAAAACAGTCGATATCCTGCGTTTTCTTGACCTGCTCGGATACGAATTCACACCGATTGCGGTTGAAGACGCGGATGCTGCCGTTCAGAGCGGTTCACTTTGCACGGATAAACCGCCGAACGTTTTCTGTTGCAAAAAACCGCCGTGCAGAGTATAATAGAATATGCCGAATTCTGCGGGATACAAGTCGCTTTTGTCAAAGCCCCTTGTATGCGAACACGCAAAAAAGGTCGAACGCGTTCCGAATCCGGCTTTCGGAGCTGCAAAAAATTAAACAGATTGAAAAGGATTTTTTAATGGATAATAACGGCAGCAACGCCGCAATTCGCGGCAAGGTTCATTTCATCGGCATCGGCGGCTGTTCGATGAACGGGCTTGCACAGATTCTGCGCGGGCGCGGATTCGAAGTTCAGGGGTCGGACAGCACAACATCCCCCTTCACAAAGCGGCTTGCGGAACTCGGCATTCCCGTTTTCATCGGACATGATCCGAAAAACGTTGAAGGCTGCGGCACTGTTATATATTCAGCCGCAATAAAACCCGACAACCCGGAACGCGTCCGCGCACGCGAACTCGGCATTCCGGAAATCGAGCGTTCCGTTGCTCTCGGCATTATCAGCCGAAGCTATCGCGAAGTCATCGGAATTGCCGGCTGCCACGGCAAAACAACAATTACCTCCATGCTTGCACTCATTGCCGAAAACGGCGGACTTGATGCGACCGTTCATGTCGGCGGCATGGTTGATTTTCTGCACGGCGGCATTCGCCTGGGTTCCCACGACCTTTTTGTTACCGAAGCATGTGAATACGTTGAAAGCTTTTTGACGCTGCATCCAACGGTTGTGCTTATCAACAATATCGACAACGATCATCTTGACTATTTCAAGACAATGGATAACATTGTCAATGCGTTCCGCAAATTTGTTGCAAGAATGCCTGCCGACGGTTTGTTTGTCGGCTGCACAGACGATTCGCATGTGCGGCAACTGCTCGGCGAATTCGGCGGCAGAAAAACAACATACGGACTTGACCTCACCAATTCGCCGGATTATTACCCTGCGGATGTGCATTATGATGGACTCGGCTGCGCTTCCTTCGACCTTATGCACCGCGGGGAAAGACTCGGAAGAGTCACGCTTCATGTTCCCGGACAGCACAATATGCTCGATGCAATTGCAGCATCCGCCGTTGCACTTGAACACGGCACGGATATTCAAACGGTCATAACCGCACTTGCCCGATTCCGTTCGGTGCAGCGCCGCTTCGAATACTACGGCGAACGAAACGGCGTTCGTGTTTTCCATGATTATGCGCATCATCCCGCCGAAATTCGCGCCGCAATGGACTGCGCACTGCGCACTCCGCACAAAAAACTTTTTGTTGTTTTCCAATGCAACAGCTTCACCCGCGCAAGAACGCTCTTCACCGAAAACGTTGACTGTTTCAGGGGCGCGGACAAAGTGCTTGTGCCCGATATTTACCCCGGCAGGGAGAAGGACGACGGCTCCGTTCACGCGCGCGACATGGTTGCGGGCATCAATGCCCAAACGAGCAACGCCGAATACATACCGACTTTTGAGCAGATTAACGATTACCTGCTGCACAATGCTGCCGCCGGAGATATCGTTCTGACGCTCGGAAGCGGCGATGTTTATAAACAAACCAAACTTTTTTTGGAGTAAAGCGATTAATTAATCAAAACACTTACCTCATATGAAAAAACTTAGTTGCGGAATACTTTTGTTTATCTCGGCTCTCATCTGGGGCATAACTTTTGTTGCGCAAAGCGATGCCTCGGCGCATATTGAGCCGTTCACCTTTAATTTTGTTCGCTTCTTAATCGGTTCGGCGGTTCTTCTGCCGTTCATTCCGATATTCGGCCGATTTGAAGCAAAAAAAGCAGCGAACAGCTCGGCGATTGATTCAGCCCCGGCAGCTCATGAAAAAAGCAGTTCAAAAAAGCTGCTTGTCGGCGGCATTCTTTTGGGCATCATGCTTTGCATTGCCTCAAATTTGCAGCAATTGGGTATTACAAACGGCGACTCCGTCGGCAAAGCCGGGTTCATAACGTCCGTTTATATAATGCTTGTTCCTGTTGTGGGATTGTTTTTCAAAAAAAAGACACATCCGCTGATTTGGCTCTGCGCCGTCGTATCAGCTGTCGGATTGTATTTTTTGAGTGTTGACCCCGCACGCGGAGCGTTCAATATTGAGTTGTCGGATCTTGCGTACCTTGGATGCGCAGTGTTTTTCGCCGTGCAGATAATCCTTGTTTCGATTTACTCCCCGCAGGTGAACTGTATCGCTCTGAGCTGCATTCAATTTGCCGTTGCGGCCGTGTTCAGCGGTATCGGCATGTTGTTTTTTGAAACTCCCTCATTTGCTGCAATACTGAATGCCGCAGGGCCGCTGCTCTATGCAGGCATTCTGAGCTGCGGAATAGCTTATACCCTGCAAGTTATCGGGCAGCGCGGCATAGACCCCGCGATCGCTTCCCTGATTATGTGCCTTGAATCCGTTTTTTCGGTAATTGCAGGTTTTTTATTGCTCAACCAGCGTATGACCCCGCGTGAAATTCTCGGCTGCGGAATCATGTTTGCCGCCACGGTCGCCGCACAGCTGATTCCTTCAACACAAAAGAAAAACAGCCGCAATTAACTTACGACTGCATATAAGCGCCGCTGAACATTTCGGCATTAAACCCTGCGAATCGATTGACCCGCAGGGGTTTGAGTTTTGATTTGCGCGTATCGCTCTCCTCAACACTCCTCCGCTTTCATAAGCAGCTCAAACTCCTCGCAGACAATGGGAATGTCCTGAGAAAATTCAAGTCCGCAGGCAGCATATTCGTCCCGGTAGAACTCCTCGTGAACCTTGCGCCAGTAGGCAAGGCTTCTGTCGCCCTCGCCCTCGCAGAAAGCATGATGCGCACTTACGTCACAAAACGGAACAACGCTGACCTTTGTTGTTCTGATAACGCAGACCGCCTCATCTCGGGAGTTCAGTATAACGCTGTATTCTCCCTCCGTCGGAATCGGCTCATTATCGATTTTGTAAAGCTCCTCGGCGGAAGCCGTGCCCGTTTTTATGCCGCGCAGCACAAGTTCGGCAAGCTTGTCCGGTGCGTCGCCGAATTGCCACGCCTCGTATTCATTATGTTTGATGCCGTTTTTCTCGGCAAATTTGCTCCAAAGCTGCTCTTCTGTCATATTTTTCACCTTCTTTTTAATGCAGTAAATACGTTGATGCCCCGTTCCCGCCCTCGCTTTCGGTCAATGCACGGTGGTAAAAATGCTCAATGAGTTTTGCAAGCGTAACAATCGGGGCCGAACGATAATAAAAACCTGCCCGACGGTTCAACTTGTTGCAGCGTATAACTCAGCTGCGGAGTTTTGCATTCGCCCCGAAAGCTACATACACCTGTTTTTTATTCAATTTCCGTAAGCCAGTTAAGCTGCTGAATCATATTATCGGTGCAGCGCAGCTCACGGGACATTGCATCGATCTGCTTTTGAAGCGCGCGAACGTCCACGGTGCTCAAAATCACAATTTCGGAACGGGTCACGCGGTCGCACAAGCTGCTTGCATTGCCCGCAAGATCGCGATAAGCATCGATTTTTATTTTCAGGCAATCACGCTTTGCAATAAGCTCGGTAATGCTTTTCCCGTCGGGAGTTTTTGTGTGACAATTGCATATATTTATCTTTGCGATCAGGTACTCCAGCCGCGCAATGCAGCCGTCCAGCTCCGAAATCAGCTCTGCGGGATCCTCTTCGGGGTTTCTTCCCTGCTGAACCTTTGAATTTCTGTACAGCCGTGCATTCAGTTGTTCAATGCGGCGATTTAAATCCGCTCTTTCCTGCAATGCTTCTGCAAGTTTCATTTTTATGACCATGCCTTTCGCCGCAGCGAAAGCTTCCTTTCTTTAATTTTTATATCAGCTTTTGCGGAACAAAAATCGCTGCCGTGAAACGGTTAAAACCTTAAAGCACACATCTTCGCCGCTCAAACGCACATCAAGCGGTTCGATACACACTTATTCGCTCCGTTTAATCCTCCGCAAATTGTCCGAATATGCCGCGGTATTTATGATAGAACTCCTCAAATTCCCCGTTTTCAATGCTGCTCCTCATGTTTGCTGTCATCTCGTTGTAGAACCACAAATTGTGCAGCACGCAGAGCCGCATACCGAGCCGTTCGTCAGCCTTCAGCAAGTGACGTATATATGCGCGGGAGTAACTTTTGCAGGCGGGACAACCGCAGTTCTCCGCTATCGGCCGGGAATCAAGTTTGTATTTTTCGGCAAGCAGCCGCATTTTGCCGCTCCAAGTGAAAACATTTCCGTGCTGTGCATTGCGCAGCGGCAGCACACAGTCAAAAAAATCCACCCCGCGATAAACAGCCTCAAGGATGTTCAGCGGTGTGCCGACGCCCATTAAGTAGCGCGGCTTGTCTTTTGGCATGTACGGTTCAACTGCCTCAATTATATCGTACATTTCATCGGCAGTTTCGCCGACGGCAAGCCCGCCTATCGCATAACCCGCAGTGGGAACCTGCGCGATCTGCCGCATGTGACGAATGCGAAGATCCGAATACGTTCCGCCTTGATTGATTGCAAACAGCAGTTGATTCGGGTTGAGCGTGTCCTCAAGCGCGTTGAGCCTGTCCAATTCGGCACGGCAGCGATGGAGCCAGCGCGTGGTGCGTTCAATTGAATTTTCAACGTATCCCCGCGGTGCAGGATTCTGAATGCATTCGTCAAATGCCATTGCGATCGTTGACGCAAGATTGGATTGGATACGCATGGATTCCTCCGGACCCATGAAAATCTTCTTCCCATCGATATATGAAACAAAGCTCACGCCTTCCTCACGGATTTTTCGCCTGTGTGCAAGCGAAAAAACCTGAAAACCGCCGCTGTCCGTCAAAATCGGTGCATCCCAATTCATGAATTTGTGCAGACCGCCGAGCTTGCGTATAAGCTCATCACCCGGACGGATATGCAGGTGATATGTGTTGGAGAGCTCCACCTGGCAGCCGATTCGGCGCAGATCATCCGTTCCCGCTCCGCCGCGAATTGCAGCCGCAGTGCCGACGTTCATGAAAACGGGAGTTTCAATTTCGCCGTGAACCGTGTGCATCCTGCCCCTTCGCGCATTGCCGCAGGTCGTTATCAATTCAAATTTTCCGTTCTGCATTTTTCCGTTCTGCATCAATCCCGCTCGCTGTCCGTGTATTTATAAATAAAAATCGGAATCGGAGGTTCCTTTTTCCAATTGTGAAAAAAAGTTGAGATAACCTGAAACCTGTCGCTGTCGATTTCGCGAAGCAGTTCAAGCAGCGTGTCCCGCTCCTCGAATCCCGTCGCCCCTCCGTGGTAGATGGTTACACACATCAATCCGCCCTTTTTCAGCAGTTCAAGCCCCGCCGAAATTGCGGCAAAACTCGTGTCCGCATGGGTAAAAATTCTGTGGTCGCCCCCGGGCAGCCAGCCAAGGTTGAAAACAATGCAGTCCACCGTCTCCGGTTCGGCATAGTTCGCCATATTCGAATGGGAATCAAGGTGAACCTCCGCCCGCAATCCGCGTGCGGCAAGCAGAGCGTTTGTGCTGTCCACCGCTTCCTGCTGAATATCAAAAGCAATGACGCGCCCGCAGGGACCGACAAGTTCGCATAAATATGCCGTGTCACGTCCGCGGCCCGCCGTTGCATCGATGCAGAACGCGCCTGCCCCGATGCGGCCGTTTATAATGCTGTGTACAAGTTCTGTTGCGTTCATGTTACTAATTATATCAGCCGAGTTTTAATCATGCAACCGCACGAATACGAATAGTTTCAATATTTCCCGGGAAATGCCGCCGAAAAGCCACTTTCCGTCAAAAACTTTCCCGAAACAATTTATTTCCCGAGAAATAACGCTTATCGAACGACGCGGCATGTTCCGATGCCGTAGTATTTGAAGCACTCCAAAACCTCGCGCGTTATAACCTCACCCGGCATGACCGGAGGAATTGCGGGAGGGCAGCCGACGGTGGAAATTGAGCAGATTCTGCCGAGGCAATCCTCCGCAGGCAGCAGCTCGGATGGGCTCAGCAGAGCTTCGCGCGGGGAAACTGCGGCGGGCGGAAAGGGAATTTCCGGCGGTTCCGATACAATTTTCGGCTTTTTCGGAATATTCAAAAGTGCGTTGCTCAACCTTTTGAAATGTGCGGCGGGAAGCAGCGGCGACAGCATAAAAACTATAAAATCATCGTCAAAAAACTCCGGAAATACACCGTCATTTTCCAGCATATGAGCCAAATCCGCACCGGTATAGCCAAACGGTTTCGGGCGAAGCGTGAGTTTCAACGGTTCGGATTCAAACACATTGAAACCGTGTAAAGTCAGTTTCGCTTTAAGCTCCGCAGCCTGTTGAAGAAAGCCCGCAAGCTCGGCGCAAAATTTCTCCGCCGATGCGTTAAATGCGTCAAGGGACTGCAAAATCAAATATGATGGGCTGCTTGACCCAAACACCGAAAAGGCCGCTTTTGCTTTTTCCGTCATGCCTTTCGGCGCATTTCGGGAAATATGCAGGTATGCGCCGCCCGTCAGCACGGGCAAAGTTTTATGCGCCGAATCGCAGCAAATATCCGCACCGGCTTCCGTCGGATGAAGAGGAAATGCCGAGAAATCGCACTGCTCGGCTCCGCCTTTCGGCAAAAATCTAAGGTATGCGCCGTGCGCATTATCCACCGCAAGCGGAACACCGGCAGCATGGCATTCGCGGGCAATACCTGCAATATCAAGAACATTTCCGAGATAATCCGGGCTTGTGACATAGACCGCCGCAGGACGGCGCGGGCAGGCCGCAAGCGCAGCGCGAACATCGAGCGGAGTGATGGGGCAGCTGTGATATGTCCCTCCTGCCGCAGGGCGGAGCCATACGGGCTGAATGCCGAGCAGCGCAGCGGCGTTCACAAACGCCTTGTGCGCATTTCTTCCTGCAAGGATGAGCGGCGAAGCATTCGTTTCATCGGGTAAATCGAACCTGCACGTTTCGCCGTTCCGCCGTTCGCAAAAATCGGCCGCAAGCAGATACAGCATTACCTGTATGCAAAGCGTTGACCCGCCCGCCGAATAGAATGTATCGGCTCCGAACAGGCGGCTTGCATTTCTTTCGCTCTCCGCAATTATGCCGTCAGGTGCAAAAAGCTCGTCCGCACCCGTAATTTCGGTTATATCAAGACTTTCGCAGCCAAGAACAGAAACACCCTTATGTCCGGGCATATGCAGCCGTGCGGCATCGCTCTTTGCGTAATTATTTACAAAATCGCATATCGGTGTTTTCATTGATAAAGCGTTTTAAGCAGGCACCACGCGGACAAAATCACGCGGGTGCATTTGCTTCATCGGATTCCGCTGCCTTGATCTCGCGTGCAACGGCAACCATCAGCGCGCATTCCATCCTTTTGCGGAACAGGTCGCAGCCGTATTCATAAATGCCGCGAACGGAACCCGTGGAATGATACGCATTTGCGGCACAGCCGCCGGAGCAATAGAGCCTTGCCCAGCAGTCGCGGCACTCCTTGCGCGCATAAACATTGCAGGCGGCGAATTCATCGCGCACGGCGGTGTTTGTAACGCCCGTCCAAATGTTTCCGAGCAGGAATTTATCATCCCCGACAAATTGATGACAGGGGTACAGATCGCCCCACGGAGTGACCGCCATGTATTCCGTGCCGGAACCGCAGCCCGATATGCGCTTATATATGCACGGGCCGCCCGCAAGGTCGATCATATAGTGATAGAACGTGAACGGCTTGCCCTCGTCATCGCGCTTGAGCATAAGTTCGGCAAGTTGTTCGTATTGTTCGAACACTGTCGGCTTATCCTGTTCCGTAAGCGCGGCGGGGTCGCCCGCACCTGTCACAACGGGTTCCATGCTCAATTCGGAAAAACCGAGATCGAGCATCACCTTTATGTCCTCCAGAAAATCCGGGTTTGCGTGAGTAAACGTGCCGCGCATATAATACCCCTTGCCCTTGCGCGCTTCAACAAGCTTTTGGAACTTCGGAACGATGGTTTCCCAGCTGCCCTTGCCCGCATAGTCCACGCGATACCTGTCGTGAACTTCCTTCCGTCCGTCAAGGCTCAGAACAACGTTGCTCATCTCCCGATTTGCAAAATCGATAACATCATCGTCAATAAGCATTCCGTTGGTCGTGAGCGTAAAACGAAAGTTCTTGCCCGCCTGCTTTTCAATGCTGCGTGCGTATTCAACAAGCTGCTTCACAACATCAAAATTCATCAGCGGCTCACCGCCGAAAAAGTCAACCTCAAGGTTGCGGCGCGAACCGGAGTTTTCAACCAAAAAATCCAACGCGCGTTTACCGACATCAAAGCTCATCAATGCGCGTTCGCCGTGGTATTTCCCTTGGCTTGCAAAGCAATAGGAGCAATTGAGATTGCAGGTATGCGCAATATGCAGACACAAAGCCTTAACAACGCCGGATGTTGCGGCTTTCAGCGCACCCGCCATCGGTTCAAACGTATCCTCAACGAAGAGCTTGCCCGAATTTTTAAGCTCGGTTATTTGGTCATAGCATTCATAAATATCGGAAATCGTCACGGCATCGGCCGTGCTTCCGCATTCGGTGCCGCAGTATTTTTCGGCAATTTCCGAAATAAGTTCGCCGCGGGTTTTTGATTCGTATCCCGCGATAAGGTCATAGGCGATATCGTCAACAACATGGACCGCGCCTGAGCAAACGTCCAAAACAATGTTGTAACCGCCGAGTTTATATTGATGAATCATAGGAAACTTACCTTCAGTGCTGCATTTATGCAAGCTTATTGTAATGTCAAAAATGCCGCCCCGAAAGGGCGGCACCTCGGTTTAAGAAACTTTGAACAAAGCAACGCTCCCGATACATCGGGCATCATCGCTTTTTAACCCGTAAAGCTTATTTGTCTTTGTTTTCGCAAGCCTGGTTTGCAATGCCGCAGCTGGTCTTGCAGGCAGACTGACAGGAAGTCTGGCATTCGCCGCAGCCGCCGTTCTTGGCACTCTCGCAAAGATCGCGGGTCTTAATGGTGTTGATGTGCTTCATATCGCAAATCCTCCGAATTTTATGTCGCTGACTGTAATTATAGCACGTCCGCAAAGGACTGTCAACGAGTTGACCGAAGAAAATTCACCGAAGCGATAAAATCGGGTTCTTCTCTCAGGGTTTTCCGTACGTCGGCACGGGCGCAAGCTGCGGCGGGGTGTGCCGCTCGTTCGGCGGAATAAGCTCGTAAAGATAATACACCCGAACCTTTCCTTCAAGGTAGAACTTCTCCTTGCTTATAAGCCGATAGTTATATGTGGAAAGTGTTTTATCCCTTGTAACAACAAAATCGACTTTGCCCATCCGCACCGCCTCGCGCTGTTCGCGGTTCATCTCCGTGAGCGGGATATTCAGCGTGCAGAAAAATTTGCAGTTCGGCAGGATTCCGCTTGCGGTGTAAAAACCGCCGTCCAAAAAGCCGTAGTTCAGCAAGGTCGGATTTTCAATCCCGGATTGCTTTATTTTTTCGGCAAATTTATACTGCGGGAGCTCTTCTTTTTTATATGACATCAGATATCTGTTAGGAGTTGCAAGCAGTGCAAAAGCCGTGCAGAACACAAGGAAGAACCCAACGGCGCAGCGGAACCCCCGCTTTGTTTTTGCAAAATCGGAAAGAGCCGCCTTTTTTTCACGCTGTGCGGATAAACCGCGTTTTTTGCGGACTTTGCGCATTTTTTTCAAAACATCGGGCAGCATCGCAAAGCCGTATATTGAAAAAACCGTCAGAATAAATGCATAATACGGATAGGCGCGCCCGCCTATATAAACGAAAAAGGCCGTGAACAAAAAACAGGAAAGCATATATGCGTTTTCGGGGCTGCGCCTGTCCCAAATCATGCCGAGCGGAGCAAAAATCAAAACCTGCGGATTCGTCACAAAAGCTTTGCCGATGTTAAAAAGCAGCTTCCAAAGAGTTTTAAGAATTCCTGTCTTTGAAAAACCTTCCGTTGAATAAACAAATATGTTGTTGTAGAAATATGCCAGCCAACAATCCCGAAGTGCACCGTTGAACGCAAAATACGCAAACACCGGCAGACTGACCGCGGCAACGCCGAGAAATGCGGTCAAAAAGCTTCCCGCCACGCGCAAAATCCCGTGACCGTGCAGCCTGTGCCGCCGTGCCGCATCTATGAAAAACATCAGCGCAAGCCCGATATAGAAGCCGAGCATTGTGAACTTTATCCAAAGGACGCAGCCTCCGGCACAGCCGAGCGCAAATTTTTGTGCGGCAGTGAGCGGCACATCCGCTTTGACCGCCCGAACGGTAAGAAAAAGGCTGTGCATCAAAAGCGGCAGGCAAAGTTCCTCCGCACTGTCGCCGTATTTGAACGCCGTGCAGGAATAAATAAGCGCAGCGGCGGCGGGAAGAAGAAAATAAACCTGTTTTTCCCCGACCCAAAGCCGCATGAACCTTGCCGCAAAGTACAGGAAAAAACCCGCACATATTATTTCAACCAGATAAACACCGATAAAATTCGTTTCCGAAACAAGCCCCGCAAGCCCATGAACAAAATAAAGCAGCGGACCTTTTTGCTCGTAAATATCGCGATAAAGCACCGAACCGTTGAACATTGCGCGCCCTGTCGTGAAAAAGCACTGGGAATCCACCCAATCGTTGATGGGATAGAGGAAGGAAGAGCGGCTGCAAACGGTTATGGCAAGAAAAGCCACGGCAAAGCTGAACAAAAACAGCCTCCGCAGTTCGCGTCCCTCATCGGTTTTGCCGAAAAAAACGAAATTCAAGCCCGCTACCTCGCAATACAACCCGTGTATTATATCACGATTTTTCCGCAACTGCAATTATGCCGCAAAAAAGTCAAAAACTGTTCCGGCTTCAATGATTGGTTACACTCAGCACACAAAATCACGTTGATGAGAATGAGCGTCTAATGTTTTGGGCATTATAACCATATCACACGGTTTCTCTTCCTCATGCTTTTTGCTGCCTCTCTGTTTTATCATAATAACATAACGTGCTGATTGTGAGTGTATGATAAAGCTTGACACGAGCGGAAAACGCATTTATTATTCTCTTAACCACGATTGCACAGAGGCTTTTGTTGAAAAGCTTCAGCAACTGCTTTCACGCAAAAAATAACCGCGCGGAGCAAACTCTGCACAGGAACGGAGAATTAAATGAACAGAACGAATATTTTTTTCAGCAGAATCATTGTTTTTATCGCTGCGGTATGCAGCCTTGTCTGCGGATGCACGAGCGGCGGTGCGCAGGAAACTCCCCTGCCGAAAAATACTCCGCAAATCACGCCGGCACCCGTCCCGACGGAGGCGGTTTCCGAATTCCCGACATATACCGCTCCCGCAATTACGGATGCGCCGAACCATGATAATGACAGTGAAACCGTTCTGACAGCGGAGCAGATTTCCGCAATGAACGCTGCATTTTTGCAATTCCCGGGCGAATCGGCAGGGTTGTTTGACCTTGCTTCGTTTAAAGACGGAATTTCAGCCGAACGGCTGAAGGCTCTTATCGCACGGGGAAATCTGCCCTCCGCAAACGGCTATGTCGGGCAAACGCCGCTTTCCGCTAAGCAGCGGAATGAGATTCTGAACAACCGTGCATTGGATGCCGTTCGGAATAATTCAGATGTACGCTTCGGTTTCTGTGTGCAGCGCAGCGACCTTCGCTCCGTTCCGTTTGCGCAGCGCGTAACTTCAAAACCCAACGACCGCTTCGGTGACACTCTTCAGGAATCCGTTGTTCTGCAAAACGAGCCTCTCGCCGTGCTGCATGAAAGTGCCGACGGTAAATTTCTTTTCGTTGCAGCATATTTTTATGTCGGTTGGATAAACTCCGACAGCGTTGCGCTGTGCAGCAGCTTTGAACAATGGCAAGCTCTGCTTGCGCCCGAAAACGATTTTCTTGTTGTAACGGGCAGCAGTTTCCGTCTTTGCCGCGATCCGTACGAACCGTTGGTTTCGGAGCTTGAATTAACGATGGGAATGCGGCTTTCGCTTGCGGAAAAGCCCGGAACGGTCAAATCCGTTCGCGGAAGAATGTCATATGATAACTATATTGTGAACGTTCCCTCCCGCGCGGCGGACGGGAGCCTGAAATTCATTGAAGCTCTTGTTCCGATTTCAAGGGATGTTCATATCGGATATCTGCCGTTTACATACAGCAATGTGATTCGGCTCGCGGACAAAACGCGCGGAGAAATTTACGGTTGGGGCGGAATGCTCGACGCACGGGACTGTTCCGCGCTTGTTATGGAAATCTACCGCTGTTTCGGCATAATGCTGCCGCGCAACACATCCGACCTTGCCAAACTTCCCGAAAAATACGCAGCGGATGTTTCTTCCCTTTCGGCGGAAGCGAAGCGTGAGACAATCCTGAGTCAGCCTGCGGGTGTCATTCTTTTCTTTCCCGGACACGTTATGATTTATTACGGCTCCGACGGCAATGACCTGCTCTGCCTGAGCGCGGCGGGCAAATTCGCCCCCGTGCAGTCCTCCGCAACACAAAATGTCTATACCGTTGAGGTGTGTTCGCTTGATGTCCGCCTTTCAAACGGAAAAACATGGCTCGAAGCCGTTGAAAAGATTATTCGAATAGGCTGAGGTTTTCGCGGACATCGGTATTAAAACTCTACTGCAACTTCACATGCAGGTGTTCAGCATCTCCTTTGCAATTGCTTTTATCACAGGGACAGCAACTGTATTCCCGCACTGTTTATAAGCGCTTGCAATCGGTATGGAAGGAAATACAAAGTTCTCAGGAAAGCCTTGCAATGCAAGGCATTCCTGAGGAGTAATCATTCGAATTCCGTAATCATCTCTGATGTACGGTATTCTGTTTCGCCAAGTTCCCATATTTGCTTTCAATGTAAATGAGATCCCGTTCTTTCCCGATTGAACACCAAAATCAGAGAACCTGTAAATCTGCGCAGGATCTTTCATTGCCGAAATCAGCTGCATGTATGTCGCTGAGCCTTCCTTAATGTAGAATTTTTCATCCTGCTTATGCGTCCTATCAATGCAATCAAAAATATTTTTTTCGCAGTCCTGTCCGAGCGGAAACAAAAATGCGTTACAATCCCTCTCATTTTTAAAGGCAATCAAATACATTCTGGTGCGATGTTGAGGGATACCGTATCGACATGCATCCATAATTGCATACCGAATAAAATAACCCCTTTCAGAAAGCTCATTATGAATTATATTGAATGTTTTACCATCGTTATGGTCTGTAATGTTTGCGACATTTTCGAGGAAAAGTATAGGATGGTTCAACATATCCGCAATACGCATTATTTCGAAAAAAAGCACCCCTCTCTTGTCCGAAAAACCGTTTTGACTTCCACATATGGAAAAAGGTTGACAGGGGAATCCCGCTGTGATTACATCAACATGATCCGGTTCTGTGGGGTTGTACCGACATATATCCATTTCATAAAGTTTTACATTCGGAAAGTTAAACCGATACGTTTTGCACGCCTGCGGATCGCAGTCATTTGCCCACGCAACAGTAAATCCGGCCTGCAAAAAACCAATATCTATACCTCCAATTCCCGAAAACAAGCTGCCTATCTTCATCACTTATACCTGATTTGAAAGTTCAGTCTAAAATAATACTCACCGTTTTCCTTATAGACTTTAGCATAGTTTCCATGTTTTTCATCTGTTGACGGAAACTCCAGATAACAATGCTTAAACAAGTATGATTTAAATGCATCTGATTCCAATGCATAATACGCAACAACGTCACCGTCGGCACTGACTTTAATAAAACCACCGTTAACTTTACTGTCGCCGTCCCATAGAGTAGAAGCCGTCATTCCGCAATAGGCAGCGTAAAGAAACGATTTGATTATATATTCATATTTAATTTCAGGTCTTGAAATTTCGCAAGGGTTTTTTAGCACAATGTTTTTTGTGATAATTTCCAAGTCCGTTCGAGTTTCATGTTCAAAAAAATGATTCCACAACATATAATCAATAATCTTAGGAAGTCTGGGATCCAGCAGATCAAGATTCTCCTCAAATGCAGCAATTCCCGTTCTTGCTGCAACAGGAAATCCGATGAATTTAAGTTTGCAATTGCTTTTTGCAATAAAATCGCATCTTTCCGAAACAGCAGCATGCCCTTTTGCGTCAACCATAGAGTTAATTTCGGCCATTAATTCGTCGTTCATCCCGCTGACTTTGTACACTGCAGCGGAAGCCTTTGCCGTGTTAAACAGTGTCGGATTGTGTCCAAATTCGGATTTAATTGAAAATCCTATGCTTTTGCGGATTACGGACGGCCTCGGGTCATGTATAGTAAGAAAAACATCACTTTTATCAATGCTTTTTGCTTTTATATGCAACATTTCAATGCGCTTCAAAAAATCAGTTATATTGCTTGAAACATTAAAAGTACTGCCTTTCCCCAGGCGAATTTCGGCAGCAAGTCGATCTGCAAAAGCAATAAACTCCGAAGCTGCAACATCTAAAACGCTCTTTTCATTTACTGCAATTGATATCATCAACTCATCTTTTTTGAATTCGTATTTAACTGTTCGTTCAGCTGTTTCACGACGAATAAGATCAATTATATCCATCCATTCTTCCAAGTTGCGCTTGCCGTCTGAATCTGCAACATACAGTCTTCCTTCGCCGAGAATACGAATCGCTGCATAGGGCTCACCCCATTCGCCCCTGTTTGCTTTACTCATCATCAAGTACCTCCTTTATTTTTTTTGCAACTGCCTCAATGACACTTACCGTAACACTGTTCCCGAGTTGTTTATACAAGTGCCCGTCCGCTACCGGCAGGATAAAAGTATCCGGGAATCCCTGGAGACGTGCCCACTCCCTCGGAGTCATTTTTCTGACTCCTTCCCTATTGATTTCGCCACGAATATGAGTCGTCGGGGCTAAGTCGGTTTGACGTTTGTCAATTATCAGGTTTCGTTCTCTGCCCATTCCTCCGCACACAATCGCCCCTGCAATAGAATCCCATTCGCGTATTTCATATCCAAATCCGTTCCCTTTGGCTTCGTGCCGAGCCTTATGCCTACGTAAAGTTTCAAGATAAACCTCACTCAGGTAGTATTTAGAAGGAACCGGATCCGTTTCAACAATATCTCTTATCCTCTTCGTATCGTCCGTCGACTCAGGGAAGCTAAATTGTTCGGGCGCAATATCATTTCTGAACGCAACGATATAGATACGTTCTCTGTTTTGCGGCACGCCGAAATCTTTGCTGTTCAAAATCTGTTTGAAAACCTTGTACCCCAAATCTTCAAAAGTCTTACAAATTATGCTTAACGTTTTGCCTTTATCATGAATTGCAAGTCCTTTAACATTTTCGCAAAAAATTATTTTGGGTTTATGAAAATCACAGATCCTTGCTACTTCCATAAACAAAGTGCCGCGGCATAACCCCTTGTAATTATCCTCAAAACCCAGTTTTTTTCCTGCCAAACTGAATGCCTGACAAGGGAAGCCCGCCAAACAAATGTCAATAGGAGGGATTGCTTTTTCATCAATTTTTGTAATATCACCTTCAATTTCGAAGGCATCGGTAAAGTTTGCGCGGTATGTGATTTGTGCTCTCTCATCCCATTCGCTGACAAAAATTGTTTTAATCTCTTCACCAAACGCTCTTTCAAACCCCAGTCTGATTCCGCCTATGCCTGCAAACAGGTCGCATGAGTTGAATCTATTCATCTTTTTCTTATTGCCTCCTCAACTATATCTGCACAGCGTATAGGCTGTTTCTTTATCTCGTCTCCCCAAAATCTTATTACAAGCCAACCTTCAGCTGTAAGTTGTTCCGTGACTTTTTTGTCTCGCTGCATGTTTTTTTCAATTTTAGGCCACCAAAAGTCCCTGCGGCTTTTGATATTATTCTTTTTGTTTTCCCAATCGTAACCATGCCAAAACTCACTGTCGCAAAAAACCGCTATCTTCCTTCCGATGAAAGCAATGTCAGGCTTTCCGAACACCGTTGGGCAGTTTTTTCTGTACCTCAGTCCTCTTGCCCAAAGTTCTTGCCGGAGTTTTTTTTCAATATTTGAATCTTTATTTTTAACAGCCTGCATATTTCTTCTACGCTGTTCTTTTGTATGGTTATCCATATTATACACCTCTGCGCATGATGCAAACAGAACAATCAACACTCTCAAGTCGTTTTTCGCTTACGCATTCATATTTACGGTAATGTGGCTGTATCATCCCGGAAGCATCACATTCTGTCTTTATGCGTAAATTACTTTTTTAAAGCAAAAGCAGATACAACCGCTTTTAAGCATGAAAATTATACATACAATTCACGCACCGCTTGCTGTGCATGGAATCCCAATTATGTACATGCGGAGTATAGCACTAAATTACAGATATATCAATACGGGCGGAATCTTCGGGCGCACAATGCTTTTTGTTTCAAACACAAACCTCAACCGGCATCATTTCTGTATTTTTCCCATTTCAATCCGAATTTCGTGCCGCTCCGGATCGGTGTTCGAGCAGGAATACAAATCGAATCCGATACTCTCGAATCCGTTTTTTCGATAGACTGCAATTGCATTTTCATTGCAGGACTGTGTTTCAAGAACGCTCATTCGTGCGCCGGAAGCTTTTGCCGCATCGGAAATTGCATTCCTCGGCAGCGTTCCCATGCCTTTGCTGCGCACATTTCCCGAAGCAGCGGTTCAAGCCGGCATTGACATATCCGATTTCGGTCACAGCTTTGTCCCCATTTGAATACACTGGTGCTGTAAGTGAATTATTCAGCGCAATTTCAAGGCCGCTCCGATTCAGGGTTGTTCGGAGTGCCGCTGACTGTATTAATGATTCCGGAGGGGTATTATGAACAGCATTATCGCACAGCTTGACGATGTGCATTTAATATATCACGAGCCGCGCGGCGAAACCGAGGCGGTGGGGGGTATAAGTTTATCCGTTCACAAGGGGGAGTTTGTTTCGATAGTCGGGCCTTCCGGCTGCGGCAAAACGAGCCTTCTGTCCATTTTTGCGGGCATATTGCAGCCGAGCTCCGGCAAAGCCGAGGTTCTCGGCGCACCGCCCGATCCGCGTGCAAACAGCACGGGCTACATGCTTCAGCGCGATCATCTTTTTGATTGGCGCACAATCGAACAGAATGCCCTGCTTGGGTTGGAAGTCAAAAAAAGACTGAATGCCGAAACCCATGCATACGCTGCGGAGCTGCTGGACCGTTACGGATTGGGAGCGTTTAAGGATTATTATCCGCGTCAGCTTTCGGGAGGAATGAAGCAGAAAGCCGCACTTATACGCACGCTTGCTTTTTCGCCGGAGCTGCTGCTGCTGGACGAACCTTTTTCCGCATTGGATTATCAGCAAAGGCTTCTGCTTGCGGATGAAGTTCATTCAATCATCAAGCGCGGAGGATACACCGCCGTGCTTGTAACTCACGACATTTCGGAAGCCATCTGCATGAGCGACAGGGTAATAATCCTGAGCGAACGCCCCGCACGAATCCGCAAACAGGTGGAAATCAACATGGGCAGCGACACGCCGCTTGAACGGCGGTCAAACCCGCTTTTCAGAGAATACTATGACGCTGTCTGGTCGGAATTCCGCCTTGCGGGAGAGCGGCAGCAGCTGATGCCGACGGAAAATGCGAATACGCAGAAAGGAGTTTGAACCGTGAAAAGAACGAGGAAAGATATAAAGAGTTCGAAATTAAAACCTCATGCAGCGGAAAAACCTTCGGCGCCGCTGCCCGCAGTATCCGACGAACATGTGGCTTATCTTCGACGGCTGAAGCGACACAACCGCTTTATCATTGCAATGCAGCTGGCAATTTTAGTTGCATTCATCGGGCTTTGGCAGCTTTTCGGGGATCTCGGCATCGTTAACACTTTCATTGTGTCTTCACCGCTGCGTGTTTTAAAAACGCTCGCCCGCCTGAATGCAAGCGGGGAGCTGTTTGTTCATATCGGCGTCACAATGCTTGAAACAATCGCTGGGTTCACTGTGGGAACACTGGTCGGAACACTTATTGCAGTGCTGATGTGGTGGAGCAAAACTCTCTCCCGCATTCTTGACCCGTATATGGTGGTGTTGAACGCATTGCCGAAAATTGCGCTCGGTCCGATAATAATCGTTTGGGTCGGCGCAGGCATGGAAGCGATAATCGTGATGGCACTGCTGATTTCAACAATCGTAACAATAATGACGGTGCTGGCAGGTTTCAATGAAATTTCTGCCGAAAAGCAGCTCCTTATGCGCACCCTCGGTGCAAACAAAATGCAGACCTTTTTGAAAGTGATTCTGCCCGCTTCCGTGCCGACAATTATCGGTGCGCTGAAACTGAGCGTCGGAATGAGCTGGGTCGGCGTCATCGTCGGCGAATACCTCGTGTCCAAATCCGGTCTCGGCTATCTTATCGTTTACGGCGGTCAGGTGTTTCAATTGGATCTTGTTATGACGTCAATAGTGATCCTCTGCATACTTGCCGCTTTGATGTATTATTGCATCGCCTTCCTTGAAAAAAGGATCCTTCAGGCGAGGGGGGAAGGGTAGACTGCCGCGTGATTGGTAATGCGCGGTTAAAAAGCGAACCGAGCCAAAGCTTTCATTTGCCGAAGGCCTTGACTCGGTTCGCTGCCGTTTATATTTTTCTTCGTTGGTATTCAACATTCATATTCAACAGTGCTTATATTGCGGTTTAATTTCCGCACGAAATGCTGTATTTCTCATTTCCGACAGTAAAAACCGCCCTGTCGTTCACTCTGTCTATTTCAACGGTGACGGGCATTGAAGTGACATGTTCGCGCAGCACGGCAAAACGGGTATCGGAGGGAACAACCCCATCGAGAAGCTCCTCGGGAGAAACAGACAGCGAGCGCATATCCCCTGCCTTTATCCCGCCGGAATCCTTTACGCGTTCATCGGTTGTCATTCCGAAGTAATTGAAAGTTCCGCCCACATCCCAAGTTGCATCGCAATAATAGTATTCTCCGTCCAGTTTTATCAAGTTCCACTGATGTGCAATGGAATCGTTGATGCAGTTGACGTCAATGCAGTCAATATCCGCCTGCGCGCAAAGGAAGGTCATTGCCTCCGCAAACGAATAGCATATGCCCATTCCGTCACACATAACGGAATAAGCGGACGTTCGATAGATGTATTCGTCCTCGGTAAGGTTCTGCGGGTTTTCATATGCTTCATAGTCGTATTGCGCATATGCGGTCAGCCTTGAATACAGCAAAAGCGCACGCTCGGTTTCGTTATCGCCCTCGCGAAGCACGGACATGAAGTCGATTGCGGTTGTTTCAAATTTTTGCAGTTTTTCGTCAAGTTCGTTTGGCTCAACGTTGATTATTTTCCATTTCAACACACCCGTTGAAGCATCAAAATCCCGATAATCATTGCAAAGTGCAAATGCGGTGAACAGCGGGCACATCCTGTTGACGGCAAAAACCGTATTCATTGCAAACGTTGGTTCATAGCTGTCGAACCCGAATTTCACGCTTGTTTCTCCTTTCAGAAACGCATCTACGACCATTCGGGCGACTTTAATCGCCTGTTCGCCGACAAGTTTTGTCATCAGCGGCGTTGTCTTATGATAATCCGGGCTGTAAACAAGCGGTGCACGCGTCGGCATCGGCGTTTCCGTCGGCACGGCAGCAGTCGTCGGCCGAATCGTTTGCGCAGGGGTAGGCGCGTCCGTGGGAGTATTTTCTCCGCTCCCTCCGCAGCCGCCGAACAAGCCGAACACCGCTGCGGCACAGACAATCATTATAAGCAACTTTAATAAAACCTGCCGCCCCGCTTTTCTTCCGTTCTCAGCGCATTCAATCGGCAAATGCTGTTTTTTCATGCCGTGCCTCCTCGGGACGCTTTCAAATCAATCAGCGAATGTTCCGCTTTTTTTAACAATAATGCCGCCGGTTTTGAAAATCGAGTTTTCCGGCACAACCCCGCGAACGCAGGAAACGGGGTAGACATTGCTGTGCCGACCGATGACCGTTCCCGGATTCAGCACGCTGTTGCAGCCCACTTCAACAAAATCTCCGAGCATTGCTCCGACTTTTTTTCGCCCGGTTTCAATGCTTTTTTCGGCGGATTTAATCACAACGTGAGTCTTGTCGCTCTTGACATTGGATGTTATCGAGCCTGCGCCCATATGCGCTTTATATCCAAGAATCGAGTCCCCGACATAGTTATAATGCGGAGTCTGAACATTGTCGAAAAGAATAACATTTTTCAGTTCCACCGAATTGCCGACAACGCAGTTTTTTCCGACAAGCGCATTGCCGCGGATAAAAGCACCGTGCCGCACTTCCGCACCGCTGTCAATTATGCACGGACCGTTTATCCATGCCGTGGGGTAAACGACTGCATCCTTCGCAATCCAAACGTCTTCCTTAGGGTGAGAGAATTCCTCCGACGAAAGGGCCGCACCGATTTTGAGAATTGTTTCGCCGATTTTGTCCAACGCCTGCCACGGATATTCGCATTCGCGCAAAAGATCCGCCGCACGAGTTTTGGACAGATCAAAAAGTTCATTTGTTTTATACATTTTTTGCCTTCCAAATTCAAAGTATCAAACCGTTTTAAAGCATTGCCCCGCCGAACGGCAAGGCCGCTCATTTTTGCTGTGCAAGGCCCTCACGCTTTATTGCATCGACTATGCCGTCAACAACCTTGCGGCATTCTTCCGTTGTCTGTGCCTCCGCCATGACGCGAATAACAGGCTCCGTTCCGCTCTTGCGCAAAAGCACCCTGCCGTTGTCGCCCAGAGCCTCCTCCGCTTCACGCACACTGGCTTTGACGACATCGTTGTTAAGCACCGCCTCCTTATCCGATACGCGCACATTCACAAGCAGCTGCGGATAAATCTTCACCGGAGCAGCAAGCACGGAAAGCGGCTGTTTGTTTGCAAGCATCGCCTGCATAAGCTTTATCGCCGTCAAAAGCCCGTCACCCGTTGCGGCATATTTGCTGAAAATGATATGCCCCGATTGTTCGCCGCCGAGCAAATGCCCGTTTTTCCTCATGCATTCGTAAACATATTTGTCGCCCACATCCGTTTTTTCGTAGTTGATACCGGCACGGTCAAATGCGCGATAAAGTCCGAAGTTGGACATCACGGTTGTTACAACGGTGTTGTTGGCAAGTTTTTCTCTGTCCTTCATGTACTTTCCGTAAATATAAAGGATAAGATCGCCGTCAATGACCCTGCCTGTTTCATCGACCGCAATGCACCTGTCCGCATCGCCGTCAAACGCAAAGCCCACATCGAGCTTGTTTTCGGTCACAAGCCTGCGCAGCCCCTCGATATGAGTCGAGCCGCAGTCGTTGTTGATGTTCAGCCCGTTCGGCTGATTGCCGATAACGACCGTTTCCGCGCCGAGAGTTTCAAAAATGCTCTTTGCCATCATCCACGTGCTTCCGTTTGCGCAGTCAAGGCCGATGCGCATACCCTTATAGGAGTGGGTTGCAAGGCTGATAAGATAACCGATATAGCGGTTGCGTCCCGCCGCATAGTCAACGGCTTTTCCGATATCACTTCCGGTCGCAAACGGAATCTCCGCACCTTTGCCGTCGAGATAACGCTCAATTTCATCGATAACGTATTGCTCCATCTTTTCGCCGTCCCCGTTCAGCAGCTTAATACCGTTGTCGAAATAGGGATTATGGCTTGCGCTTATCATGATGCCGCAATCAAAATCATCGGTGCGCGTGATGTACGAAACACTCGGCGTTGTTGTAACATGCATAAGGTACGCATCCGCGCCGCTCGCCGTCAGTCCCGCCGTCAATGCGCACTCGAACATATAACCCGAACGCCTTGTGTCCTTGCCGATAACAACGGAACATTTATGCTCCCGTCCGTAGTATGCACCCAAAAAACGGCCGATTTTGTAGGCATGTTCAACATTGAGCGCTTTGTTTGCTTCGCCTCTGAATCCGTCCGTGCCGAAATATTTTGACATAGTTTTTACCCTCCGCAGAAAATGAGCGAGCGCCTGTCAATACTGTTTATCCGGCTCTCCTCAATTGTTTATAAATTTGATTTTCACCCGCACGCCGTTTAAGCATCGGGCGGAATTCTTTCTGTATTAAAATTTATCAAGGTTTGAATATATGCCGCAATGGCTGCGGCTGTTATTGCGGCGGCACCGGTATTCAGCGTTTCGCCCCGGTTCCGCACAACTCATTTCGCTCCGTCTCCGGCACAAGTCCGCCGCCCGTTGCCCAAAGAATATGCGCAGCTCTGCTCATTTTTTCGTCAAGTCCGTGTTTTTTCAGGTAGTCCGTGCAGCTTTCGCCCATCATGCCCATGTATGCGGCGGCGGATATTGCAGCGGAAGGTTCAACAAAAATGCCTTCCGAACCGTTCAGCAGCCGCAGCAGCGGCAAAAGTCTGCCGTCCGAAACGGTGAACTCGCCGTCCAAGGTTTTGCGCATCGCTTCGAAAACAAGCTTTGAGGCGCAGCCCACGGCAAGCCCGTCCGCCTGAGTTTTGCCGCTCAGCCCAAACTCCGCAACCGGGACACATTCGCCCTTTGCAAATGCCGCAAGCATGCATGGTGCGTTCACGGGTTCGACAAAGAAGCAATGCACGGCATCACCGAACAGTTTTTTAAGTCCGAACGTGATCCCGCCGGGCGCGCCGCCGACTCCGCAGGGCAAATACACAAACAGCGGGTGTTCGGCATCAACGCTCACTCCGCGCGCCGAAAGCTGAGTTCGCAGCCGCAATGCGGCAACTGCATAGCCCATGAAAAGATCGACCGAATTCTCGTCATCAATAAAGTAGCTCGTCGGGTCCGCATCGGAAAGTTTCCTGCCCTGCCGCACAGCCTCGGAATAGTCCGTTTGATATTCAATAACGTCAACACCCTTTTCGCGCAGCAGATCCTTTTTCCACTGTTTTGCATCCGCGCTCATATGAACGGTAACATCATAGCCGAGCGCAGCACTTGCAATGCCTATGCTCAGCCCGAGGTTACCCGTTGAGCCGACCTGAATTTTGTATTTCGAAAAGAACTCACGCTTTTCAAGCAGGGTCGAATAGTCAGAGTCGGTTGTTATAAGTCCGTGTTCAAGCGCAAGCTTTTCGGTATGCTTCAGCACTTCGTAAATACCGCCGCGCGCTTTCACCGAACCCGCGACCGGCAGTTCCGAATCCGCTTTTATAAACAGGCTGCCCGCCGGAACGGTTTCCGAACAGCCGCCGCGCTTCAAAAGCTGCTTTTGATAATTCGGAACCGCTTTAAGTTCGGATTCGATTATACCGTGCCGCGGCGCCGTTTCGGGGAATGCTTTCTCAATAAGCGGCGCAAAACGCACAAGCCGCGCTTCCGCATCCTTAATCTGTTCAATGCCGAAAGGATAATCCGGCGCATTAACGGCATTCGGGTCCATATCCGTGTTTTCAAAGAACACTTCCTCACACTTTGAAAATGCGGAAAGCTCCCTCTGCGGAACATAACGGAGTTTTGCGGACTGCATACCGCGTTCCGCCTTTTGTTTTTTGGGCGGCTTATAGTTGAATCTTGTTTGCGCTTCTTCGGGCTTTCCGGCAATGATAAGCTCTGCCGCCTCCGCCGCCTGCATCATTGCACCGTCAATAAGCTTTGCTTCTTCGTCGGTCGGAACACCGAGAACATGGTCGATAAGGCCGTGTGCGGGCTTTCCGATTCCGACCCTGATTCGCGGAAAGTCTTCAAACCCAATCAGGCTTTCAATGCTTCGCATTCCGTTATGCGTTCCCGCCGAACCGTTCATGCGGATTCTGAGCGCGCCGCAGGGCAGATCTATGTCATCATATATTACAATAAGTTCATCATGCTGCGGTTTGTACCATTTCAAAAGATCGCCCACTGCCCATCCGGAATTGTTCATAAACGTTTCCGGTTTTGCAAGCACAACGCGCGTGCCGCCGAGCCGCCCCTCGCCGTACACGGAACGGAACCCTTTTTTGTTTACGGAAATATTCAGCCTTTCCGCTATTTTATCGATCGTCATAAACCCGACATTGTGACGCGTTTTGGCGTATTCCCTGCCCGGGTTGCCCAGCCCGACTATAACAAACATCGTTTTCTCCCTGTCGCTCGTAAGCTCTTATCACGCAACGCCTATTGCAATTCGTGCAATCAGCAGCGCATCGGCAATTGTTATTCTTCCGTCGTTATCCAAATCTCCGTACTGCGCAACGCCGTCGTGTTCAATAAGTTCGAGCGCAACGCGCGCCGTCACCAGTGCATCGGCGATCGAAACAATTCCGTCCATATCAACATCTCCCGGGCGTGTGATCGGCTCAACTGCCTCATATCGCGCATAGACATTCCCCGAATGTTGAACATTCTGATATATGCCTTCCCACATAAGGAACTCATAGCCCTCGTGTTCGGGCGGAATCGGCGGAACAGCCGAACCGCCGGCGGGAATGCTTGCCTGCGAAATTATTTCGTCCGTCAGGCCATCGATAAACGTTATGGTACAGTTTTGTTCGGAATAACCGAGCCAATGTTCGATTCTTTGTTCAAGTTGCCCGTAATTTTCAAATTCGCCGACAAAATGCTCTACCACAACTCCCTGATTATTTACAATAAATGTTTGCGGAATCATGTTATATTCCGAAACAAGTGCACCCAGCACCGAATCAAGCCGAATGCAATCGTAAGTGTACCCCGCGCTTTCCATAAGCTCGGCGCATGCCTCCGGAGTGCTTGTTGCATCCTCATAAAGCAAGCCGTAGACCCCGATGTCATCGGGGAAACCGTCCGCCGCCGTCTGCATATATTCCATCTCGTTTATGCATACGGCACTCCAAGTTGAAAAATAGTGCAGAACCGTTATCTTTTTTTGAGCAAAAACTGCTCCGTTAATGTTTTCTCCGTGAATCGTTTCGGAAACAAAGCCCGAAATGTTTTCTCCGATTTTGGACGATGAACTGCCGTTTCTTTCTGCATTGGCATAAAATCCCGAACAGAGTATGAGCAAAGCTGTAAAGACCGCAAAAATTCTTTTCATATGATTTCTTCTGCCCTTCATTTTGTGATAAAAATAAGTGTTAGATTTTGCCGCCGTTTTCGGCGTTTTGCTTTTTACTGTGTACGAACGGCTGAACAATTTCCGCCGGGAATGTTCCTTGTGCAAATCAGTTGGGAGGTCGGAATTGCTCCGACGCTCCCGTTTTGTCTGCCTGTTTGCCGGCAGCTGCCGCACAAACACGGGTCAAGGCATTTATTCAGCCCGATTTAAGGCTTAAACCGTTCAGTTGTCTTCGTTGTTCTTTTTCTTTTTAGAGAGAGCGACTGCAACTCCTGCCGCTGCACCGAGAACAACTACGCCGCCTGCGGCAATGAAGGGCCAAACTTTGACGGGTGTTTTTTCTCCGCCGCTGTTTGAAGGCGTCTTAGTGTTGTCATTGGGTTTTGTGTCGGGAGCTTTGGTGCTGTCCGCACCGGGTTCGGGCGTGGTGCTGCCGGTCGGGTCGCCGCTTTCGGCGGGCTGTTTTGTTTCGGTGGGCTGATAGTTCGGAGCCGATGTCTTGTTGTCGCCGACAGCCTCTTCTCCGCGGTTAAATCCGCCCTCGGGGTCCTTTGCTCCGCTGATTGTGATTATCGCGTTATGAGTCGTGAACGCCTGCGGAGTGGATTCGCCGCCGACGGGTGCATTCACAAATTCGTTTACGATCATAACGATTTGCTGATTCACCGAAACGCCGTCTTTGACCTTAAAGGTCATTTTGAAGATATCGCCTTTCGCGTTCATCGCATCGGTCGGCATACCGATTCCGAGCTTGATTTTGCCCTGATAGGCAAGCGTCTCGTAATCAAGGATAACAAGGTTGTTCCCGGAACGAAGGCTTTTCATAACATCCAGCTCTTCAAGCCCGACAAGTTCGAGAGAATTGGGATCATATTCAACGGAAAGGTGAGCAGCGTGGATTGCATATTCTCCGCTTACGCTCAGCGTAACATCAAAGGTGCCTCCGGCAGGAACGTTGTCCGTGCCGTTCATCGTGAACACCGCGCCCTGATCCGCAAGCATTGCCTGCGGCAGCAGCATTGCGGCAGCAAGAAGGATTGCCGTAAAGACAGTTGCAATTTTTTTCATTTGTTATTGTTTAACTCCTTTTTCTTTTTGTTCTCATTCGGAACACGGTTCGGCTGTTCCTCATTTTGAAGCGCAAGCCGACTCTATTCCTGTCCAGTCTGCATTGTAGCATAACAGAACTTCTTTTTCAACAATTGAATTTGGGCAATTCTTTGAACATTGTTTGCAGCACCGCTTTCCGATGCTGCATGAAGTGCAGCTTTTTATTGCTGCTGTACATAAAAAAGTACATATAACATTAATATATGTTCCTTTGTGTCGCCTGTGTCCGTTTTGTGACAAAAAAATGCAATTCGGGCGCAGATTCGGCAAAATAAATTTTATTCTGTTAATATATGTTCACAGGCAACACATTGCCGCAGATATCTCGCCCCGCGATGTATCGCAAAGGGCACGGATACATCGCACCTAACAGTCCGCACACCGCTGTCATGTCACGGTTCATTTCTTTCACCTCTATGCTGCATCAGCAGCAGTGCGCGGACACCACTTCCTCCGAGCCTTCCGTTCGGGAAGCTGCTGCTGCAAAAGCCCCTCCTCATACATCCGCTTCCCCTGCGGCTGTATGCAGTTATCGCTATTATTCTTTTGCGGCAGCAGCCCTTTCTTCAACGCATTTGCAGCATCATTTCTGCATTTCCAAAATCACTTATTCTGCGGGTCACCGCCGTTTTGAACTGCACATAACAAATGGGGGAAGCCCCCCTTGCGGGGAGCTTCCTTTTTCATCTATCTTATTATTTTTAACGCATTCAGTCTTTTTATAATCCGAGCGCAGGCACAAGCAGATGCATTGCCCCAAACGAAATAACCGAAACCGCCGAACCGATTATGACTTGAAGCACAGTGTGCCGTCCGAGTCGAACCGATGATATGCCGATCGGCACCAAAAGCAAAGCAGCAGGCAGGAAAGCAGCACCGAGATACGCCGTCAGCATTGCGACAGGCCCCGCAACACCGCAGGCATGACCGCTTGCGCGATATTTGAATATGAAGGAAAGTATCGCCAGCAGCAGCCCGGAACAGAGATATGTTGCAAACATAACCTTTTCAACCTGCACTCCTCCGCCGAAAAAAGCAAATGCCGCACCCATAAAGTAACCCGTCACCGAGAAAATGAGCGCAACCGTCCTTTCAAACTTCCTTCCGCGCTTTTTCAATGCAGGAATCACCGCGCACAGCGCATACGGAACAACAGGCAGAAGGCTGAGCGAAAAAACAGCTTCCGCATAGTGAAACCTGTTTGCAAACGCAGCGTCACCCATTGCAATATAAAGAATCGTTGTGAGCAGAGCCGCAAATACCGGCGGCACGGTTACAACCCGTATAATTTTGGCAGCGCACAGCTTTCCCTTGCCGACCGACCTTCCGGATTTTGCGGACAAGTTAAATTCGTTTTTATTGAGTCCGCTGTCCCGACTCTCAAAATGATTCGCTCTGAGATTCTCCATGTTTCTGCTGATTCCTTTCGCTTTTCTTTTTCCGTACCGGCCTCCTCTGTTTATGTCGGCCTAAGGCAGGTGTCCCTGCTTTGCTTCGCGGTTTATTTTGTATCATATTCCCCGCCGAAATGCACCCTATTGCACGCATATGAAATTCTACGCTGCCGATTCCCGCCGGTAGAGTTCAAAAACCCGCATTCTACCGTGAGTAGAGTGTGTTTTTTTGTTTATTTCTGTTAACAAATTTATATATCGCATTATAATTGATTTTCTGTTGCTTTTTTTCGCTTGTTGTTGTAAAATAGCCTCATGATAGTTAGAGATGATGAAAAAGTGAAAAAAACCATTGCCGAAAACATTGTGCGCTACCGGCGTGAATGCAACCTTACCCAAGCGGAGCTTGCCGAAAGAATCCACTATTCGGATAAATCCGTCTCCAAATGGGAGAGAGCGGACGGTGTTCCCGATATTTTTGTTCTTGTCATGCTTGCGGAACTGTTCGGCGTAACGGTTAACGACCTTTTGACTGAAAAGCATCGAAAGAGCCACCGTGCCGCTCCTAAGCTGAAGCGCAGTATCATAACGCTGATGTCCGCCGGACTGGTGTGGCTTGTTGCGGCCGTTGTTTTTTTCGCATTCAAAGTCGCCTTTCCCGACCTTCCGCGAATTTGGCTTGCATTCATTTATGCAATCCCCGCGATGTTCATCGTGACGCTCGTGCTGTCCGCGCTTTGGCACCCGCCGATTTTCAGTTATCTTTCCGTTTGCGGAATCGTTTGGGGTGTTGCACTTTCGGTTGATATCTCGCTTAACGTTCCGAACGTTTCTCTCATTTATATCATTGCAGCGGTTCTCCAGGTGCTCATTGCACTTTGGTGGCTGATGAAAAACACCTCGCTGCTTGCAAAAGTTCGCTTTCCGAACAAAGCAGAAAGCACAGAAACCGCTGCGAACAAAGCGGAAAGTGCTGCCGAAAAATAAATCCGCCCGATTTGTTCCGAAGCAGGCTCATGCAAATTTACACTTAATTCCGTTAAAGCCTAAAAGCCCGCTGCCGCAGTGACCGTCGGCAGCGAGCTTTTGCAGCTTATCTTTAGTTTTGTTTTATGAAGTCCGTTCTCGGGCCGCCTGCTCCAATGCCCGCACAGCAAAGCTTTTAAATGAACATTAATGCGGCGAATGCAATTTCACATGCAAACCCCAAAACGCCGACGATCACCCGCACGGCGCGGCTCTTTGCAATTGCCGAAACAAACAGCGGCAAAAACGGAAACGCCGCCGTCAAAACCAATATATATTTTGCGTCAACGTTGGGCAAGGCGATTGCCATCCATGCAAAGCAAAACAGCGAATAACTCAGTCTGATCCTTCTCCCGCCCGCAAAGAGCAGAAGAATAAGTACGATGCCGGAAACAGCGCTCACCCATATTTCAGGCGCATCAAGACTTAGCAGCCCGAACGCAGATTCAAACATAAACCCGAACCCCTGCCGCAGTCCGATCGCACCTTTCAAAAAGCAGTCATTAAGCATACCGCAGTATAGCAAGCCGCCGATCATGCCGGCCGAGACCGCAGCCGGAAGCAATGCTCCCGCCGCGCAGCGAGCGCAGCTGCCCGCAAACTTTTCTCCGTTCCGTTTTTTTAAACGGCAGGCACGTATTCCCTCCGTTATCGGCAGCAGCGCAAGCAGCAGACCGAACACATTGAATGCCGATGCAGCCGCCGCGAAAAGTCCGCTCCGAACATAATATCCGCGCCTTGCACAATATGCAGCCGCAAGCGAAAACAGGAGAAATACAGATAAACCCGATGTGGGCTGCAAAAGCAAAACGAACATCGGTGAAAACAGCAGAACCCTGACGGAAAACACCGCCGTACGCTTTTCGAAGTCGAGCAGCATCAGCTCATACAGCATTACAGCGGCTGCACACACTGAAATCGTGTTCAGTGCGAAAACAAGCCCCGCCGTCGGAATGCCGAGCAGCGCAGCATCTCTGTAAACCCCGATACCCGCAGCAATTGCGCGCGGAAATACATATTCCCCAAGCGCGGAAAGCAACCCGAGCCCGCTCAGCGCATCAGGCGCACAAACAGGGCTGCCTTTCCCCGTTACGAACAGGCGCGCATAAGCTTGAATGACAGTTCCCGAATAACCGTTCAGTTTCATATCCGCCGCATATATTGCAGCAATTGTAATAAATTGAATAATGAACGCGGAAAGAACGATTTGAAGCCAAGGGTGCAGCCTTCTTCGGCTTCGCGCACCCAAGTCCGCACACGGAGATTTTTCTTCGTTCTCCGTAAAAAAATCAAAAAAAACGGGCAGCAGCCGAAAAATCAGCAGCTGGAAAACCAAAGCCGCGGCACCGCCGAACAAAATGCCCGCCCTGTCCGCTCTTTTCGAAAATGCCGCAAACACAGCAAATCCAACACTCACCAAACCCGGCAGTGCATAAGTCAATGCCGTTCGAACGCTTTTCTTTTGCATTTCGCTCCCCTTTCATATCGATTATAGCACATTAAACCGACCTGAGCAATAAAGGTTACGAATATCGATAATATATCATCTACATTGCAAAAAAAGCTTGCTTTTTTTCACCAGATGCTGTATTATATGCAAGTGCCGTATGATGCTTTGCACATACAGTTGGAGAGATGGCTGAGCTGGTCTAAGGCGCACGATTGGAAATCGTGTATACGGGGAACCGTATCAAGGGTTCGAATCCCTTTCTCTCCGCCAGAAGTCCGCCGTAATTTTGATGGAATTACGGCGGATTTTTACATATTGCCGCGAATTGAACAAATTAATTTTACGGGAGTGACAAGAAATGAACCTTGCACAGATGGAAGCTGCAAAAAAGAATATGGTAATATGGTTGTCTGATCCGCATGAACTCGGGAGAGAACCGAGGAAGATCGAATACGCCGGAAACTTTGAACTCCATGATATGAGATACTATTTTTTCAAGTTTAAAACCGGCTTACTCGGTCCATGGCTTATCGGCGTAAGCGGCGGTTATGAGAGCGATACTACGCTTGAACCTTGCGGGCATACGTTTAGCAACATGAAAAAATATCATGCTTCCACCGCTGAAAGCGACTGTATTAAAATGATAGAAATGATTCGGGCTTATTGGATGGAACAGGCGAAACGGTTGACTGAGCAGGACGGGTAAATGTCGGGTTGCCTTGGTTCAACCTGTACGAAAAGTTATTGTAAAGCTGCCTTTCGGGTTGACTTTTCATCGAATCCCCGATAAAATATTCTGCGGCAGCACAACGCCCGATGTACCCGAAAGGAGCAAGCCGATGATGTTTTTCAAAGCAGCGGAACGCAGCGGAAAATTGCAGCATTTATCCCGTATTTTTCTTACATCTGTTCTGATTATTGCAGCTGTCGCCGCAGTGTTTGCCCTGTGCGCCTGTGTTTCAGACATCGGCACCGCCCCGATTTCACCTGCACCGACAGGAAATATCGGCATTGAAACTCCCGATGCTGAGCCGACAGATATTCCGTATGAGATTTCCGCAACGTATGAACTGTATTATTTCGAAAACCGCCGTTTGGAGCAGTGCGTCCGCGAGCAGCTCTTTTGGGAAGGCAAAATTTTCCTCGGAGATATTCTTTCTGTCACAAAACTTGATTTAAGTCACTGCGGCATCAACGATATTTCGGAACTTGCCGCATTTAAGAACCTTGTTGAGCTTGATTTATCATTCAACACCGTGCAGAGCTTAGAGCCGCTCACTCAGCTTAAAAAACTGAAGCGATTGACGCTCAACAATGTTTCGGCATCCGATTTTACCTTTTTGTCGCAGCTTTCGCAATTGTGCGAACTGAGCGTTCGTCAGTGTGCAATCACGGATTTAACGCCGTTTTCATCCGCTGTTTCCCTGCAAACTCTCGATATCAGCGGCAACGCTGTTTCGGACTTATCCCCGATTTCCGCCCTTTCCCAACTTATCAACCTGTATGCGGACAGCAACGCGATTTCGGATCTTTCTCCGATTTCAAATCTTTCTTCGCTGGAAACACTCTCGCTTCACGGCAACGATATAACAGCTGTCGGGACGCTTTCTTCGCTTACCGATTTGCATTATCTTGATTTAAGCGGCAACGACATCGGCGATATAAACCCGATTTGTCCGCTGAAAAATCTTCACACGCTGGATCTTTCGTTCAATGCTATAGAAAGCTGCGAAACACCGCTCAACAGCACCGGATTGCTGATTCTGAATTTATCCTCAAACAAGCTGACTGATATTTCCGTTTTGCTGTCTAAGACACGCAGCCTTCAGAGAGTAATATTGACCTACAACCCGATTGACGATTTTTCATTGTTTTTCAGCATGAAGGAATTGCAGTTCATTTCCGCCGTTGAAGGCACGGGAATGGATGCCGAAACGCTCATGAAGCTTCAGCGTGCCTTTCCGGACACGATTTTTGAGTGATTGTTTCATTTTTATTTAAATTTTTTATATTTTACTCTTGAACCAAAAGACGCTTTATGTTAAAATAAATATATCGGGTATGGAAATTTCAGTTCATGCTCCGATATTATGACATGAGGGGATTGTATTCATTATGCTGTCAAACAAAATCACCATAGCGGCAAAAGGCAACAGGCGCATTAAACTGAGCATCTATTCCGGACACTTTGCAACGGGACATGCTCATGTTGACAGGTATATCAGCATGACAGAGATTCGGTCAAATGCAGCAATGGCAGCCGAAGCGGCGGACGAAATATCAAAATTTTTCCGCTGCACACCCATCGACACGATAATCTGCCTTGAAAACACGCAGGTCATCGGCGCATTTATCGCGCAGGATCTCATCGATTCAAGTCACAGCGTTAACAGCGGTGCAACCGTTAACATCATCACTCCGGGCATAAATTCAAACAACCAATTGGTCTTCAGCAGCGATATGCAGCAGTATGTTACGAATCGCAATATTCTTCTGCTCATGTCCACCGTTTCCACGGGGCGCAGCCTTGCCCGCGCTGCCGAATGCATCCGCTATTACGGCGGCAAGCCCGTGGGCATAGGTTCGATATTTTCCGCTGTTGAAGAAGCTGCCGGCTTACCCGTTCACAGCATTTTCATGCGCAGCGATTTAAACGAATACAATGTCTATCGCAGCGACGAATGTCCGCTTTGCAAAAACGGGAGGAAGCTGGACGGTTTCGTGACCGTCGGCGGCTGCACGGAAATTTGATCCCGTCCGGCTTATTCGCCGATTTTTAACGAATATTCAAATGCCGCACGGACGATGTCTGCACTCCGCGCGGCATTTTTTCTGCTCTGCACCGAACAGGTTTCGTGAGCGTTCGGCTGTTTCCGAAAGGATTTATTCCGTCTGCATTTCAAGTTCCGCTTCGTCGTTTTCCGCTTCGACAGGAATGCTTTTTTCGCTCTTTTTAACGTATTTTTTCCAATCGGCCGTGCCGTAAAAAATGAGCGACAGCGCGGTTGCAATCGTCCAGCCGATGGGCCACGCAAGCCAAATTCCCGTTGTTCCGAGTGCGGTTTTCGACAATACCGCCGCAAGCGCAACGCGCAGAGTCAAATCGCTGAAGGTCGTCACCATAAACTTTTTCATCATGCCCGCACCGCGCAAAACGCCGTCCGCAACAAGCTTTGCCGCAACAATAAGATAGAACGGCGAAATTATCCGCAAAAAGCGCATTCCGATATCCGCTGCCGTGCCTGTCGGGCTTTCCAAAAAAACATAAACAAGCTGCCTGCCCGCAAAGAAATACAAAAGCACAAGCGGAACGCAGATTGCAAACACAAGCCGCAGTCCGGCCGCAAATCCTGCTTTAATCCTTTCCGGCTTGGCGGCACCGAGGTTCTGTGCAGTAAAGCTTGAAATGCCGTTTCCGAGAGTTGTGAGCGACGTTGTGACCATATTGTTCAGCTTGACGGCGGAAGAGTATCCCGCCATGACAGCCGCTCCGAAGTTGTTTATAACGCTTTGAATGATTATATTGCCGACGGAAATAAAACTCTGCTGAAGAATACTCGGCACGGCAACCGCCGCAAAACGCCCAAACAGACTCCATGAAAAAACGGGAACCCTTTCACCACGGTTTTCGCACTCGAGCGCGTGAAGTCTTTTCAAAACGAAAGCAACCGCAAGAATGCAGCTCACGCCCTGACATATGAAGGTTGCCCACGCAACACCCGCAACACCCATGTTGAAACTGTGTACAAACAGAATATCCATGCCGATATTTGCCGTTGACGAACATGCCAAAAAGATGAAAGGCGTTTTTGAATCGCCCATTGCGGAAAAGATTCCGGTTGCGACGTTGTAGTAAAACATGAACGGCAGCCCGGCAATATAGATATCAAGATAAAGCTTTGAATCCGCAAGCAGTTCGGTCGGAGTTCGAATGAGTTTCAGCAGCGCGCCGCCGAACAGGAAGCCGCAAGTCATCAGCACAACGCAAAGCACGCCGCTTGAAATCAGAACGGTGTAAACCAGCGTTTTAAGGTCGGAAAACTTTTTTGCGCCGAAGAGCTGCGCCGCAATAACGGAGCAGCCGATATTGCAGCCAAACGCGAACGCAATGAAAATCAATGTTATTTCATAGCTGTTGCCGACCGCCGCAAGCGCATCGTTGCCGATAAATTTTCCCGCAACGAAACTGTCAGCAATATTATAAAGTTGTTGAAATATTATGCTTGCAAACAACGGCAGGCAGAACCGCAAAAGCACCTTTCCCGGTTTGCCGACGGTCAAATCTCTGTTTAAGCTCATTTTTTCTCCCCGATAAAGCCTGTTCGTATTACAGGAGTCGGGAATTTACCTTCTTTCCGCAAATTTTACCCGCAGCGCAGCCCGCTTTAACGCAAGCAGAACAACGCCCGCTCCCGCAAGCACCGCAAGGCAGGCGACGCTGCCGTCCGCTCCCGCAATGCAGAGCCCCTGCGGCGTCAAAAGCGCCAGTTTTGCAAATAATCCGCCACGAGCAGCGGTATCCGCAAAGCATCCGCCCAAAAGGCTTGTTGCAAACGCAATGAACGGTGCCGCAAGGTTCATCCGCCCCGAAATATCCGCCCCGCCGACAACAAGCGCAAGCGCACTTGCACAAAAGAGGTAACAGCCCGCCGCAAGCAATTCATGCCCGTTCGGGGAGTTTCTCCCCGCCGCAGCAGCAGCAATATACATAACGGCATACATCGCAATTCCGCATATGAACAATGCCAAAAAATTGCTCCAAAACGAAATGCTCACTCCGCCTTTTTCCGCTGCAAGCCGTTTTTCCGCCGCCCGCGCCGCATTCGAGCCCGTCCACGACCCCAAAGTCAGCAGCAGCGTCAGCACCGCAAACGCACCTATGCCCGAAAACCGTGCTCGGAGCGCGCCGAAAACCGATGAATCCGCTTTTTCAACACTTCCGCCGATGCGTTCGAACCGCACAGCCCCAACCTGCTCATTATAATACTCTTTCGCGGCGACTTCAAGCTCGGAAAGCTCTTTTTCCGTCAAGCCCCTGTTCAGCAGCTTTTTCGCATAATCTGCGGAGCGCAGCCTGCTGCGGAGCGCAACTGCACGCCCGCCGATAATTTCCTCCGCCGCCTGTGCCGATGAGGCATCGGCGGAAGCCCTGTATTCAAGAAACGCCTCTTCTCCGGATTCGAGCCCCGCGCCGAAGCCTTTCAGAATTATCAAAGCACCTTCCGCTTTTCCGCTGCGAACAGCCTCCTCCGATTCCTCCCGCGTTCCGAACCTCACCGAAACGAACCGCATTTTACCGTCAGTAATTTCACTGTCAGAATCATTCAGCAGTTCGGCAAATTCATGTGAAAGCGGGGAATCGTCCTCATCCGTCAAGGCAATCCTCAGCAGCTGCGTCCGCGTCGTTCCGAGAGTGGCCGCAATGATGAAAAAGAGCGCAAACGCCGCAGCAAGCACCGCAGCAAAAAAGCCGTATCCACCCGCCATTGCGCGAATTTTTTGCAATGCAAGCCGAAGTATCATCATGCTCCCCCCTTTGCCGAACCGTGCCGGCGCGCAGCGCTTCCGCCCAAGGCAGCCGCCGCTGCACCGCACAGCAGAGCCAAAATCCCGGCCGCCGCCGCAAGCGGACCCAAGCCGCAGCCGCCGCCCGCCGCCTCCGGGACAATGCCTGCAAACATATGCCGTGCCACGGACAAAATGCTCAGCTTTTGAACCGCTTCCGGCATCAGATTCAACGGGTAAATCACCCCGCCTGCGAAAAGTGCCGCAAGCATCACGATTCCGCCCGCAAGCATGAATCTTTCGGTTCGTTTGAAAGCAAGGCTCAAAAGGAACATCAGCTCCGCACAGACTGTCGAGCCGAGCAAAAGCGTCAGCAATAAACGTGCACTGAACGGTGTTTTAAAAACAAGCACAAGCGGAACGGCACCCACCGTGCAAATGACCGCTGCCGCCGCAAATTTTGAAGCCGAAAACGCTGTCCGCGACCCTCCCGAACAGATGAACCGCTTTGCGGTTCCCATTTGCAGTTCGTCGGGAACTGTTTTCATGATTCCGAGCGATACGCTGAAAAACAACATGCATACAGCGCAAACAAAATACTTTTCGAAGAGCACCTCTGCAGAACGCACCCCGAAAGCACCCGCCGAATCCTTAAAAACGGCTCTTCGCCCCAACGCACTGTCCAAAACCGCATTGGCACATGCATCACGGAAACGCTGCACCGCCTCCGCCGAAGGTTCATCACCCTCCGCAATGCGGAAAGCAGCAAGCATTGCCGCGCGTTCACCCGCCATTATTTCCGCAACCGATTCGATTATATCGGCCGTCAGCTCACTTTCAAGCGGCATTTCTCCGTTCAGCCATGCATCAACCTTGCCCTCGTCCATATAGTAAACCGAATAGAAATAATCCTTTGGAATCGTGACCGCCGCCGCACACCCCGCAAGCATATCCTCTTCAAAATCAACTGTCGGCGCCGCATCCTCGGCCGTTCGGAATGCGGAATCAAATTCCAAACCGGAAACACAGCGAACTTCCGAAAAAAGCTCAATGCGCCGAAGCTGCCCGATAAGCATGCGGGACATTACTGTTTCATCCCTGTCAATTACTGCAACAGGGAAGGGCTCAATCACATTTTCCGCCGCAAGCGCATCATTCAGCCCGAAAGCAAGCAGGCAAGCGGCAATAAACGGCAGCAGCAGGCAGGCAATGCCCGCCGCAGACGAAAAAAGGCAGATATCCTTCCGAACACATGCGGCAAACGAACGGAGCCGAAACCACTTTCGCCCCAAACCTGCTTTGTTCGTTTTTTTACCGACTGCCATCTTCAACAACCCCGTCTTTCAGTTTCACTACCCTGTCGCAGACACGTGCAATATCCTCCGCACGGTGCGAAACGAGCAGCACCGCGCAGCCGCCGTTTTTCAGAGCGGTGATTGTATTCAGTATTATTTCTGTTGAGTTTTCATCCGCTCCGACCGTCGGTTCGTCAAGCAGGAGCAGTTTCACGTCCCCAACCAATGCGCAGGCAAGATTCAGCCGCCGCTGCATCCCGCCCGAATATGTTGAAACGGGCTTGTCCGCCTTGTCCGCAAGGTTCACTTTTTCCAAAAGGTATCTGCACCGAATTGTGCGCCGCCGCCCGTAAAGCCCGGCTGCCGATGCAAAGAATCTCAGGTTCTGCATTCCTGTCAATGCGGGATAAAGTGCAATTTCCTGCGGAACGTATCCCAACTGTCCGCGTCCGAGCGGCGCAAGTTCGATTTTTCCCGCATCCTGTCTTTCAATGCCCGCCGCAACGGAAAGAAGCGTGCTTTTGCCCGCACCGTTTTCTCCCGTGATTCCGACAGCTTCGCCCTTTCGAATGCAGAGCGAAACAGGGCCGAGAACCCGCTTTTTTTCTTTCGAAACCCTTGTTCCGTACGCTTTTGTTATGTTTTCAAGCACTAAAACCTGTTCTTTTTCCATAATCATTAAATGCACCGACTGCCGCCGCAGGTTCACGCAACGCGTTCCCTCGCAGCGGCAGTCAAATTTTATCGCAATACTTTGTTGCGTATATTCAACCTCACATCATTTCCGAAAACATAAACTGCAAGATGACATTCGCAAGTTCCCCGGTCATTTCATTTAACGTCTCCTCAATCTCTTCTTCGGAAGAAAGGTTCGTTGAATCGGCATCGGGAGCCTTTGCGGTTGAAGCCTTGTCGGAGCTGTAAATCTTCATCGTCATCTCGCTGAGCGTGCCGGAGAAGCCGAGAGATTCAAGGGAGGGCGCGAGCGATTCGGGCAATTCCACCGTCATTAAATGTTCGGTCCCGCCGTTCTCCGCCGCACTCGTGATGAGAGTGTATGTCATTTCCTCGCCATTAAGAAGATCCTCATCGGCAACCGCAACCGTCACAGTTCCGTAAGGGATACCGAGAGCCGATTTCTTTTCGCTTGAAATATCCTTCAGTTCAATGCTCATAACTCTGCTGCTTTCGTCGGATTCGATATTATTGACATCAACTTTTCCGTTCAGCATTCCGTCTTTGCGGGTCAGTTCGGCAACAAAGCTTGTGCCGTTCCGACCGTCATCGTCTATTACTTTCCACGCAAGCAAAAGCTCTTCCCTGTCGGAAATTATCTCGAAACATACGGTGGACTCGCTGTACTCGACGGTCTGCATAACGGGCTTTCCCTTATGCACGGCGGTTTTTATTTTGAACCCGCTGTCAACAAGCTGCTGTGCAAATTCATCGGCATGTTCCGCGATGTAATCGGCAAGTGCCGCCTGTCTTTCCTTCCATGTTTCCGCCTCCGTAACGCCGGTTTCGGAAACGATTGTGCTTTCTTCAACAGAAGCGCCGAGCATTGTGAGCGCATCGCTGCCGTAATAGAACTCTGTCAGTGAACATGCATAGTTAAAAAGTTCCTCATCCTCACGCATTTCCCCGCTGAGGGCTTTCAGCGCGGCCGCAATGCGCTCCTTATCGGGAGTGTATGTATAAACCTTGCAGCCCTTGAATTCCTTTTCAAGCAGCTCAAGCTTCACGGTCACGTTCTTTTCGACTTTAACATCATCATCGTCAATGCCGCCGAGAAGGATTTTGCCGTATCTCTTAACAAGGCTGTTGTACGCTTTTTCAATGTCGTCAAGCTTGGTGTACTCGATGGGGTCGTATTCGCCTGCATCTTCGTCCGTGAATACCTGCTCCGCAAGCCCCTTCTCGGTGACGTAATATTCGTTTGAAAGCTCCGGTACATAAATACCCACGGTGTTCTCGTCCGCCGTCAAAACGCACGAAAGCAAGGGAGAGCCGTTATAATTCAGCTCACCGTTCAAAAGGTACTCGCTGCCTTCGGATTTGATTTTATAGTCCAGCGAAAGCTTGTTCAGAATATCGTTGAAATTCTGATTGTCGGTATCCATAGAAACCGAAATGTCGGACGAAAAATCCCTTTTGACGGGTTGGCCTTTGCCCTTGAGAACATCCGCAACCGTTGTTTTGCCCGACCACTCGGTTTTGAACATTTTTGCCTGCGCCATAAGGAACTGCTTTGACGGGGTGTTCAAAACGAGCATGTAAACAAGAGCCGCGCCGACGCCGAGCACAACGATGACTGCCGCGATAATTGCGGCAATAAGACCCTTTTTGCCCTTTTTCTTCTTTCCGTCGTCAACAAACTGCATCTGCGGACCGGCCTGCACGTTCTCCGCCGTCTGTTCACCGCATTCGCGGTTTTCTTCGCCGCAGCTGCAATTCTCCCCGCAATTGCAGGCTGTTTCACCCTCGGCATTGCTGCCGGAATCACATTCGACCGTTGCTCCGCCGCATTTGGGGCAGAAAGCATCACTGTCCTGCAAAATAATGTTGCAGTTCTCGCATTTTTTCATAGTATTCCTCCCGATTTTTTCAAAGATACGGATTCAATGCTGCAATTTCAGCTGCATGTGTCGATTCCGTAATATTATATTACAGCAAAAAATACCGCATGTCAAGACATTTTTCCGCCCGCTGCGTTTTTTCCCGTTTTTTGTTCGCCTTCACCACGGCACGGTTTCTGCCTGTATTGTTCGCACGAATACACAAATAAAAACCGACAGTTTCTGCCGCCACGGAAGAAACTGCCGACAAAATTTCGTCAAAACGCTGCCGACATTGCTTGTTGCATTTAATTATGTTCGGTACCGCCGCATTCCGGAAATTCTACGGTATTTTCCAAATTATACCAATGTCGCCGCCAACCTTTGAAAGCAGCTTCCGCGAACTCATGTTCAGCCGTCAATGCGGTCGAACAAACTGTCGATTTCAACAAGCTGTTTGATATTCCCGGTTTGAATCGCATCAATTGCGGCGGCAAGCTTTTCATCCCGCCAATCCCACCAGCGGAGTTTTTCCAGCGTTTCAATCGTTGAATCGTCGAACCTTCTGCGAATCGGCTTTGCGGGAACACCCGCAGCAACGGTGTACGGCGGCACATCCTTCGTGACCACGGCACGCGTGCCGATGATCGCGCCGCTGCCGATTTTGACACCGGACATTATCACGGCTTCATAGCCTACCCAAACATCATTGCCGAGTTCAATATCGCCTTTGTTGTCCCATGCTTCGCATATTCTGCTCTTATCAAGGTTCCATTCGTCAAAGAAAATCGGGAAGGTATAAGTCGAAAGCGAACGCAGCGTGTGATTTCCGCTTGTAAAAAGGAATTTCGCACCGCAGGCGATCGAGCAGAACCTGCCTATCTTCAGCCTGTCCCCGTTGATCGGATAATGGTAAAGGACGTTGTTCTTTTCAAAATCGCGCGGATCGTTCACAAAATCGTTATAAATCGTGAAGTCGCCGACCTCGATATTCGAATCGGAAACAACATTTTTGAGATAAACCGTCTGCCTGTCGCCGCTGCGCGGATAAATCAAATTCGGATTCACGGTTTCACCTCCATATATTGCCTGTATGTTTCAAATCCTGCGGCTTCATAGAACCGAACGGCATCCCTGTTAAAACTCCATACATCCGGTTCAAGCCTTTCAAGCTTGCGTTTTTTTGCCTCCGTGCGGCAAAAATCAATCATTGCGGATGCAGCACCGCGCCTTCTCAGAGCTGCATCAACGCCGAATTCGGAAATCCTGCAAAACTTTTCGGCGCGCCGACAGCATGATTCCTGCCGTTCAATGTACTCCGGTATTGCAAATCCGCATATGTCTCCGTCCATGCAGACAACAACAACATCCGAACGCCGTATTTTTATTTTGTTTTCGTTTTTCATTTTACTCACTTTTTTCTCTTTGTTTACTTCAATTATGCTGCGGCGTTCGGAAACGCCTGCCTTTACGGTTTACGGTCCGACTTTGGTTTGATGTTTCGTGTTCAGCCTTTCCGCAAACCGAACGATATGCTCATCCAATGCAAGAACCGTACTTTTTCTTTCATCATCGGTCTTTGCTCCGTCATACATGCTGTAAAGCAGGAACATCGGCCCGTAGAATTCAAGCGCAAGCTGCATCGCCTCCGCATCGGTTGACGCCGCACGGCGGAATATCCTTGCCATGTATTCCGCGGGACCCGCCGCAAGGTAGTTCTGATACAAATCCGCCATGGTCGAATCGTTGTACTGCTCAATGGTGAGCATCTTTCGGAATCGGGAAGAGAATCCGTCCTCCGTCCAGTGGCGGAACTGCGCAATGCTGTATCGGCGTATGCTGTCGAGCGCGGTGTTCATATACGCTTCGGCATATTCGTCGTCCTCCGCTCCCGGCATGTCGTATTCCGCCGCACGTTCTGCATCCAACGCCCTCATTCTGTCCAAAATCTTTTGAAAAATCTCGCGCTTGCCCGAATAGTGCTTATACAGTGCGGCTTTTGTGATTTTGAGCCGTTCCGCAATGTCGCTCATGGATGTTCCCGCATAGCCCTTTTCCGAAAAAAGCCTCAATGCTTCCTCGATTATCCTTTCCTTTGTATCACATGCCATCTTTTACCTCCGCACACAGCCGCATTATGCATACCGTCGGCTTCCTTCCGCCTTTGAATTTCGCCGCATCAAGTAACCGACCGATAACCATTATAGGTTTCGGTCGGGCTGAAGTCAATATGGGAATTGTTATTCCTTTTCGGCAATTGTGACAGTTTCTTGCCTGTCGAATCTGTTTTCAGTCGTTTTTATTGCAGTCCGCATTATTTCGGCAGTTTTCCGTTCTCCTTCCCAGCTGCCAAAACGCAACCGCGCTTGCAGCTGCAACATTCAATGAATCCACCCCGTGATGCATCGGAATCATCACGGTATAATCGCAAGCATCTATCGCAGATTGTTCAAGCCCCGTTCCTTCCGTGCCCATTACAACGGCAAGGCGGGGTTCCGCCGCAAGGCGCGGATCGTCAATGCTTACAGAGTCATTTTTAAGCGCTGTTGCCGCAAGCCTGAAACCGAGTGCTTTCAACCGCCCGAATCGGTTCCCTTCCTCGTCCGGCTGCAATTTTGCCCACGGAATCTGAAACACCGTGCCCATGCTGACCCTTATTGCACGCCTGCAAAGCGGATCGCAGCAGGTGGGGGAGAGCAGCACCGCATCCATGCCGAGCGCGGCGGCGGAGCGAAAGATTGCTCCGATATTTGTTGAATCAACAATTCCGTCCAAAACGGCAATGCGGCTTGCACCGGCGCAAACGCTTTCAGCCGAAAGGGGCGGCTTCCTTCGCATTGCGCAGAACACACCCCGTGTGAGCGGATAACCGGTAAGCTTTGAAAGCAGCTGCGTTTCGGCCGTGTAAACAGGGATTCCCGCCGTGCGTTCAATTATATCCGCCGCCTGTCCCGCAACATGCTTTTTTTCAACAAGCAGCGAAAGCGGTTCATACCCTGCATCAAGCGCGATTCTGATAACAGTCGGGCTTTCCGCAATGAATATGCCCTTCTCCGGCTCCAGTTTGCTGCGGAGCTGTGTTTCCGTCATCCTTGCAAAAACATCAAGCTCCGGTGCCGATATATCGCTTATTTCAATAACATTAATGTTTTTTTCGATTGTATTCATGCCGTTCCGCATTTCCCTTATTCTTTTATCTTTCACTGCATAGATACAGCATTGCGCTGCTGCCGCATTAAACTTCATTTTACCACGATTGCAGTCGTTTTTCCATATGGGCATCGGAATTTTTGCGGGCGTCACGCGCATATTGTGACAATATATTGTTTCATGCTATTGCATTTTCGGCAGCGCGGCTTTATAATTAAGAATGAAAATCGAACACATCCGCTGGGTGCGTACACGGGTCATTCCCGATGTACTGAGAAAGAACCTTTGAACCTGTTAGGGTAATACCTGCGTAGGGAAGCGGTGCGAAAATTTGTGCTTACACGCCTCCGCACCGTTTGCGGGGGCGTTTATTTTCAGAAAGGAAACTTTTTTATGTTGTTCGATGGTAAAAAAATCGAATTTGTGCTGCTTGAAAAGCTCAAAGGCGTTGACACAAAGGGTTGGATCTTCTTTGCAGCCGCAGCCGTGCTTGCCGCCGCGCTCATCATCTTCCTTGTTCAGCGCAGGAAAAAATGCACAGAGCCCGCCGCTTTTACCGGCAATCCCACTCCGACGGTCATCCTTGTTCACGGTGCGCTCTGCATCGCAATAAGCTTTGTTTTGAGTTATTTCAAACTCTTTTCAATGCCCAACGGCGGCTCCATAACCCTTGCAAGCATGCTGCCGCTGATGGTTTATTCCAATCGCTACGGCGCAAAATACGGCGTTATGGCGGGCGTTGTTTACGGCTTCCTTCAGTATATCCAGAATCCCGAAATGACGCATTGGATTCAGATGCTCGTTGACTACCCCATTGCTTTCGGTGTTATCGGACTCGGCGGCCTTGTAAAAGGCGAGCGCAACCTCGTCTTCTCCGTTCTTATCGGCGGCACTCTGCGCTTCCTCTGCCACCTGTTCACCGGTGCGGTTTTCTTCGGCGAGTATGCCGCAGCAGGACAGTCCGCGTTCATGTATTCCCTTCTGTACAACGCTCCCTACATGTTTGCGGACATCGCAGTTTGCGTCATCATCGCAATGCTTCCGCCTTTCCGCAAGGCGATCCGCTCCGCGCTCAAGTACTGAAACACCGAACAAAGCCCGTCTGATTTCAGCAGAACGGGCCGAACGGTTTAAGTTTTTGCATCAACACACAAATCCGACTTCAAATGAATCAAAACTTGCCTGATTCCTTTCGGATTTGAAGTGCCCGGGTCGGAAAGTGCAGTTTGCCGCGTTTTCCGACCCTTCCCTTATCCAATCATCCCGTTGTAAATCTTTTTACGAACCATGAGCAGAATTCAAGCTCCCGCCGCTGTCGAAAAGCACAGCATTCCGCCTTTTTTCGGCGACGATTCTCAAATACTCATACTCGGCAGTTTTCCCTCGGTCAAATCCCGCGAAAGCGGCTTTTATTACGGGCATCCGCAAAACCGCTTTTGGCGCATGCTCTCCTCCGTGTTCAACGCACCGCTGCCGCAAACAATCGAACAAAAGCAGGAGTTTTTGCGCACTCATTATATCGCGCTTTGGGATGTCGCCGCCGAATGCAGCATACGCGGTTCGGCGGACAGCAGTATTTCGGCCGTCACCGCAAACGATATTGCTCCGCTCCTCCGTTCGACGCAAATCAAAGCCGTTTTTTTAAACGGTCAAACGGCACAAAAGCTTTTTCGCAAATATCTTTCCGAAGAAACCGCAAAATTCGGCTGCACCGTCACGACACTGCCTTCAACAAGCCCCGCAAACGCATCATATTCACTCGAAAAACTTGCTGCCGAATGGGGCAGCGCAATCCGCGCCGTCCTTATGATTTAAGAATCGGAGTTAACGTTCGGAATTTTGCCTGCATCCTTAAGGTTTATCCAAAATTTTCCCTTTTAGAGAAAATTCCCTGTTGACTTTTGCGCCGCACGGAGTATAATCATACTGTCAACTGAATCATCAGTCTTCGAGGCGGGGCGAAGTTCCCCACCGGCGGTCACAGTCCGCAAGCGGCTTTTGCCGCACGATCCGGTGAAATTCCGGTACCGACGGTCACAGTCCGGATGAGAGAAGCTGTGCTGCGCACCTTTTCGCGTGATTTCAACGCTCTTTTGTGTCATGCACCCCGGAAGACTTGTTCTTTCAGGGACAAATGATAAAAAGGAGTGTTTTTTATGTCAACACAAACCCGTGCACGCAAACTCACCGTAACCGCTATGCTTTCAACGATAGCTTTTATTCTCATGTACATTGAGTTTCCGATTCCCGCGCTGATTCCTTCATTCGTCAAGCTTGATATTTCGGATCTGCCCGAGCTTTTGGCTGCATTCTCGTTGGGACCTGTTTACGGCGTTGTTGTTTCGCTGCTCAAGAACGTGCTTTTTTCCCTGCTGCACGGCACTTCGTCGGCATATGTGGGCGAGACGTTCAATTTCATCATGGGAGCGGTATTCTCGTTTTCTGCCGGATTCATCTATAAAAAATACAAATCCCGCAAGGGTGCGCTGACAGGCGCACTTGTCGGCGCGGTGCTGATGTCCGTATTGTCCGTGCCGCTGAATTATTTCGTTGTCTATCCCGCATATGTGAAACTCTATGAGCTGCCGCTTGAAGCTATCATCGGCATGTATCAATCCATTCGCCCTTCAACCGACGGACTTTTGGAATGCCTGCTTGTTTTCAACATGCCGTTCACTTTCTTCAAAGGGCTGCTGGATGTTGCACTGTGCTTCCTCATTTACAAGCCTCTTTCGCCTTTGCTGCATAAATAAGGGCGGCAAAAAGGCAGGAAGAGGGCAAATCCGTAGTTCGGCATTGCATCCGAATCCTCCCGCAGTCAGCAGCCCCGCCGTGAAATAAATGAATATGCCGCATAATCGTGCAGCACCTGAATAAGCTTATGTGAATAAGCGAAAGGGGCTGCACTCTTTATGAATGAACGGAGAATCGTACAAACAGGAATTGATGTTTCACGCTATCAGGGGAAAATCGACTGGGCGCGTGTGAAAGCCGGCGGCACAGGCTTTGCAATTATCAAATGCACACAGGGTGTAAACACCGTTGACCCGGAGTTTCATCGCAACATGCGCAATTGCGCCGCCGTCGGGCTGCCCGTCGGCGCATATGTCTACAGCAAGGCACGCACTGCTTTTGCCGCTGCCGAAGAGGCGGAGCGTGCCGCAGAGGAGTGCGCACCGTATCACCTTGATTATCCGATTGCAATGGATTTCGAGGCGGCTCAGTTCCTTGCAATGCCGAAAAAAACACGCGGTGCGATAATCGATGCATTCTGTACGCGAATCGAAGCACGCGGCTATAAGCCCATGCTTTACAGCAGCAAATACTGGCTTTCGGCTCTTATTCCTTCCGAAACGACCCGCCGCTGGGACGTTTGGCTTGCTCAGTACGCACCAAGGCCGACTTATTCCGGAGATTTCACCATGTGGCAGCGCGGCACCGGAAATGTTGACGGCATTACGGGCAGAGTGGACATCGATATCTGTTACCGCGATTATGTTGACGAAAGCCCGGATCGCATTGTTTTTGCACTCACAAGCCCCATGATGCAGGGCAAACCCGTGTCCGCACTTCAGGCCATGCTCAACGCCGCAGGCTATACGGCTTCCGACGGGCAGCGGCTCAACGTTGACGGAAAACTCGGAAAGCGCAGCTTTTCGGCATTCGTCGAATTTTTAAATGCGCATAAAAAATATATTGAGTGATGTTTCCGCAGTCTCCGCCTAACCGGCTTTGATTCGGTGCTTTCGGAATTATCAGGCAAAATGCACACGGCGCAACAGTCGGGAGCGGGAAGCGGAAAGCTGCGGCCCGTCCCCGATGTTTTCTTTTTTCCGGACACCCGCGGAAATTGAAATTTTTATCACGATTATTAGAAAAACGGCCGCTTTCCGACTTTTTCGGGTTGACCGAAAGGCGGATATGAGTTATAATTGTGGAATAAATTCGACGGCGAAAAGAGTTGATTTGCCGTTAAATTCGGAGAGAAACACTATGGCATATCGCTATTTTGCAGTTGACGTCGGCGACAAGCGCGTCGGGCTTGCCGTCAGCGATGCGCTCGGAATCACCGCGCAGGGCATCGAAACCTATAACCGCACCGGAGACGATGAAAAGGACGGGGAATACATTCGCAAATGTGCGGAACGCTATGCCCCCTGCCGCATTGTGTTCGGAATGCCGCGCAATATGGATGGAAGCTACGGCTTTGCTTCCGAAAAGGTTCGTGCCTTTGCCGCCGTTGTACTGAACGGTTGGCAAGGCGAGCACGATTTTTTTGACGAAAGGCTTTCCACCGTTGCTGCGGAACGCGCTTTGTTTGAAGCGGAACTAAACTGGAAAAAACGCCGCAAAGTTATCGACAGACTTGCCGCACAGGTCATTCTCGAAGGCTATATGACGCTCCATCCGCTGAGATAACGTCCGTTCTGTAATAATTTTTTACACTTTGAAAGGCAATGTTATGATTGAAGAAAACATAAAAATTAACCCGCAGCCCGAGGAATTTGATGATTCCGCCGAGCTTGAACCCGTGACTTTTCTGACCGAAGACGGCGGTGAAGAAAACTTTTGGCATATCATGACCTTCCCCTATGAAGGTGCGAAATATGCTGCACTCGTTCCGGAGGATCAGATCGACGAAGAAGAACCCGAAGTGATTTTTGTGAAAATCGCAAAGGACGAGCAGGGCGATGCTTACATTCCCGTCGAAAACGAAGTTCTGCTTGAAGAACTTTTCGAAGTCTTTGCCGAGCTTCTTGATGACGAACCCGAGGAACCCGAGAATGACGCTTGGGTTTGACTCCGGGCGCATTTCGAACGATTTTTGCGGCGGTTTAATCGGGGCTGAGTGACTTCAAGCTGCTTTATCCCCCCCGCAATTCAAACCGTCAAAATCTGTTGTGATGAGTATTTGGGAATTGTTTTTGACAGCCGTTGCACTGAGCATGGATGCAATGGCGGTTGCTGTTTCTGCCGGTCTTTCCAATGCGGGCGGCAAAGGAGTCAAATTTCGCGAAGCAGGCCTGATGGGGCTGTTTTTCGGAGTTTTTCAGGCGGTAATGCCTCTTTTGGGGTATTATATCATACCGCTGCTTGCAATGATATTCGGCAGCGGCGTTACGCGCTTTGTTGAAGGAACCGACCACTGGATCGCATTTGTGCTGCTTGTTTTTCTCGGCGGCAAAATGATAATCGAAGCCGTTCGCGCCGAAGAGGAGGCCGAACCGTCAAACCCGTTCGCACTCGGCACACTGTTTGTAATGGCAATTGCCACCAGCATTGATGCGCTTGCAACAGGCATCGTTTTCCGCAGTTTCAGCTTTTCAACCGGCAAGCTGTTGCTTGCTGTCGGCTTCATCGGCAGCGTCACGTTCATTCTGACACTGCTCGGCGCACTCGGCGGCAAAAAACTCGGAGAAAAGTTCCGCAAACATGCGGAGATAATCGGCGGGATCGTCCTTGTTTGCATCGGCGCAAAAATTCTTATTGAGCACCTGTTCTTTTAATTGTGGGCATATCCGCGTTTTGACTCTTTTAAAACAGCAGGGGCACCGAAATTTTTTCAGGAGGTATGCATGATCTGCCCTGTCGTTTCAAAGGAACATTTTCGCAGCATGCGTATAACGCTTGCGTTTTCCGTAATTGCGCTTTCGTTTTGCATTGCTTTTGCCGTGCTGACCTTTGCAGGCATACTCGCACAGTATACCGCACTGTGTGCAGCCTTCTTTGCGCTTGTTTCAAGCGGGCTTTTCCTGCTCTACCGTTTCAGCCGCGATATTTCCCTGCGCAAGCTCGAACTTACGGAATCTGAAATTCGGGTGTTCGGCAAAACAGGAAAGCTTCTTAAAACCTTCCCGTATTCCGCCGTGCGCGAATTGCGCGTCGTGACGCTGATGGTGGGCAATTTCGGCGGTATGTACGGCAAACTTAAACCCGAAAACTTCATTTGCCTCAGTCTGGACGGTCAAATCCCCGCTCCCGAAACGCGTCTTACCGAACTTTACGGCAGATTGGATTGCCTTACCTTCGCCTACACTAAAGAAGCAATGACTTTTCTCAACCAAAAAATTCCGCCGGCAGTTTGATTCAAATTATCGCTGCAAAGTCCGGTTCGTAAAAAACGAACGGCAGCGATTCTTTTTGAAAAATCCGAGCGTTCGGATAGCTATAATAAAAAACGGTTCCCGCCCGAACACGCGGTATTCATAAGACAGTTAGCAGCCACAGCAGTATGAACGACTGTAGCTGTTCTTGTGTCTTATTCTGTTATCTGATAAGATAGAATCAAGCGAATCTGCAACTCGAAATATGGAGATGGGAGTGATAAGCATGTGCGAATGGTGTGATTATAAAGAATCTGAATGACTGCTGTATAAATCATTATATTGGTCTGTTTATTTAGCAGACGTACAGGACTATGTCGGCAGATGTATTTTGGTATCGAATAGACATTGCGGAAGTCTTTCGGAATTGGATATCGCTGAATGGATTGAATTGAAAACGATCATAGACAGATTGGAATATATCTACAAGGACATTTTAGGAGCTGAATTAAGTAATTGGAGTTGTTTATTGAACAACTTTTACAAAGAAGTAACACCGAATCCTCATGTGCATTTGCATGTGAGACCACGATATAAAAATGCAATATCAATTAACAATCACTCATATATAGACACCGAATTTGCGCATCACTATGCTCTAAACAAAGAGGTTATATTGCTTGATGATGATAAACAGACTTTGTATATACGAATGAAGGAAGAGTTTGTTTTATAAATTCCGAACAAATAAAAGCGCACTTCTATACATCGTCTGGTATAGTGTGTTACGAGCGAAACTTGGCTCTCCCTTTGGGAGAGCTGTCGGCGCAGCCGACTGAGAGGGTAAAATATGACCATACCAAAGGACAACAGCCAACTGGAAAACGCCCGGCGGTTGCGCAGAGAGATGACGCCCCACGAACGAAAGCTCTGGTATCTTTTCCTCCGCAAATATCCGGTGAAGATTTATAAACAGCGAATCATCGGGAGATTTATCGCAGACTTTTATTGTGCTTCTGCCAAGTTGGTTATTGAATTGGATGGTTCTCAACACTATGAGCCTCAGGGGATGGCCTATGATTCTGAGCGTTCCGCATTTTTGACAGCGCTTGGATTGGAGGTTCTGCGATTTTCCAACCGAGACGTCGACAGGAATTTTCGCGGCGTGTGTACACAAATTGATATTACCATTCAAAAGCGCCTGTAAGGCCCTCTCAGTCACCTTCGGTGACAGCTCTCCCAAAGGGAGAGCCAGGGAGAATGCCTGCAACTGCGCCATATGGTCATAATAGTGTAAGAAATGGAGCGTATCTGCACCGATACGCTCCATGAACTGTCTTACGAACATCCCGAGAAGGCGCGGAACCGTTTTTGTGTTTTTCCGCCTGCTTTCCGCGGGAGTATGTTTGTTATTGTGCGTTATCTTCCGGAAACGGGAACATTGCTTTTCAGGATAACGTCATGCGAACCGCCTTCAACTATGCTTGTTGAAGAAACGAGCGTCAGCTTTGCATTTTTGCGCAGGTCCGCAAGGTTCAGCACGCCGCAGTTGCACATTGTTGAACGAACTTTGCCGAGGGTGACTGCAAGATTATCCTTAAGACTGCCCGCATAGGGAACATATGCATCAACGCCTTCTTCAAAGCTGAGCTTTGCCGCGCCGCCCATGTCGTAACGCTGCCAGTTGCGTGCGCGGTTCGAGCCCTCGCCCCAATATTCCTTATAGTAGTTGCCGTTAATGCGGATTTTCGGAGTGGGGCTTTCGTCAAAGCGGGAGAAATACCTTCCGAGCATCACGAAATCCGCACCCATTGCAAGCGCAAGGGTGATGTGGTAATCGTGAACAATGCCGCCGTCGGAGCAGATGGGAACATAAATGCCCGTCTCCTCATAATACTCATCGCGTGCGCGCGCAACATCGAGCATTGCGGTCGCCTGTCCTCTGCCGATGCCCTTCTGTTCGCGGGTAATGCAAATCGAACCGCCGCCGATACCGACTTTTACAAAGTCCGCTCCGCATTCCGCAAGATAGCGGAAACCGTCGCCGTCAACAACGTTGCCCGCACCGACTTTGACGCTGTCACCGTATTTTTCGCGGATGAAGTCAATGGTCAGCTTCTGCCACTCGGTGTATCCCTCGGAGGAGTCTATGCAAAGTGCATCAACGCCTGCTTCAACAAGCGCGGGAACGCGCTCCGCATAGTCGCGGGTGTTGATGCCCGCGCCGACAAGGTAACGCTTGCTGCTGTCGATCGATTCGAGCGGATTAGCCTTGTGGTTGGAATAGTCTTTGCGGAAAACGAAAAACTTAAGATGCCCCCTGTCGTCCACAATGGGAAGGGAGTTGATTTTGTGATCCCAAATGATATCGTTTGCAATCTTAAGGGTAATATCCTCGGTTGCATAAACAAGGCGGCTGAGCGGAGTCATGAACTCGGAAACCTTCATGTCAAGAGGCATTCGGCTGACGCGGTAGTCCTTATCGGTAACAATGCCGACGAGCTTGCCCGTGCCCGTTCCGTCCGCCGTGATTGCAACGGTGGAATGCCCGGTGAGTTCGTGAAGCTCAAGAACGTCTTTAAGCGTTGCATCGGGACGAAGGTTGGAATCGCTCTTCACAAAGCCCGCCTTATGTCCCTTTACGTTGCGCACCATCTGAGCCTGATCCTCAATGGATTGGGAGCCGTAGATGAAAGAAATTCCGCCCTCCTGGGCAAGCGCAATCGCCATCGTATCGTTTGATACGGACTGCATAATTGCGGATACCATGGGAGTGTTGATCGAGACGGCAGGTTCCTCACCTCTGCGGAATTTAACAAGAGGGGTGCGCAGGCTGACGTTTGCGGGAATGCATTCCTTGGAGGAATATCCTGGAACAAGCAGATATTCGCCGAAGGTGCGTGAAGGTTCGCTGTAGATGAATGCCATAACAGTTTTTTCCTTTCTGTTTATAAGTTTCCGGTTTTGTTCGGCAGTCCTTCCGGGCTTTTTGCGGTCCTTCCGGGCTTGGTATTTTCAGCCCTTTAGGGCTTTTGCTTCAGGAATTTGATTATTCGTTCGATCGACTGCAATGCGGTCGGTAATTTCAGCAGTTCGTTAACCTTGCATTTCGTGCATTCAGCTCGTGTTCCGCGCAGTCCACAAGGTTCGTCATGAGCATTGCAACGGTCATCGGACCCACACCGCCGACAGCTTTTGTGATATAGCTTGCTTTTTTTGAAACATTTTCAAAGTCAACATCGCCGTAGAGCTTGCCGTCTATATTTGTCTGTCCGATGTCGATAACAACCGCACCGTCCTTGACCATATCCGCCTTGATAAGCCCCGCCGAACCCGCAGCAACGATAAGAATATCGGCATTTTTGGTTATGTCGCCGAGATTCTGAGTCTTTGTGTGGCAAACCGAGACCGTTGCGTTGCGGTTCAGCAGACAGATTGCAATCGGTCTGCCCACCAATACGGATTTGCCGACGACGACCGTGTGTTTGGACATTATGTCTATGCCCGTTTCATCCAGAATACGGATAACAGCGCGCGGGGTGCAGGCAATGACGGCAGGCTCGCCGTTCAAAAGCTTGCCCGCGTTGCAGAAATGCAGACCGTCAATATCCTTTTCGGGGTCAATGGCATCAAGAACGGTTTTTGTGTCCATGCTGTCCGGCAGAGGCATCTGAACCAGGATGCCGTGAACCGATTCATCCGCATTAAGCTTTTGAACAAGCTCTATCACCCGCTGCTGCGAAACATCTTCCACAAGATGATAGGTCACGCATTCCATGCCGAGTCTTATCGCGGCATTTTCTTTCAGTGTGACATAGCGTTTGGTCATTTCCTCCGTGCCCACATGAATGATGGCAACACGCGGAATAACACCCTTCGCCTTAAGCACCGCCACCCGCGTTGTAAGTTCCGAATAGACCTGCGCTGCAATTGCGCGGCCGTCGATTATCTGTGCGCTCATATTTTCCCCTTTCCGTCTGCATTTTCCAATCCGACCGCATTATTCGCGGTTTTGTGCGGATTGAAATTGACTCATTATACACCAAACGGCCGAATAATTAAAGCCCGATTTTTCGGTCCGGTGCATATATTTCCGCAAACCGCGCCTCATTTATGCGAAACGGCGCGATTTGCCCGGCTTGCCGTGTTTTCGGAATGTCCCGAACATTTCGGGTTCTTTGCGGGAAGAGGCTTGTGTTTGCCGCGCTTTTCCCGCAAAGTCCGCCTTCGGTCGAAGCGTTTTAAGTTACAGTCTGAAGTAATCCACTGCACCGCGGAAGATCGCCGATTCGTCCTTTCCGGGTACGTTTTTGTAAAGATTTTTTCCGTATCTTTCGCTGTGTGCCATCTTTCCGAACACTCTTCCGTCCGCAGAAGTGATGCCCTCAACGGCAAGCACGGAGCCGTTCGGATTTATCTCGGTGCGCATGGAGGCTCTGCCGGATGCATCGCAGTAAACCGTTGCGATCTGTCCGTTTTCAGCAAGTCTGTTCAGCAGCTCATCGGGGCAAACGAATCTTCCCTCGCCGTGTGACACGGGAACGAGTGAAACTTCGCCCGGCTCACGGTACATAAGCCACGGGGACAGGTTGGAAACCGTGCGGGTATGCACAAGGCGCGAACGATGCAGCCCGATCGTGTTATATGTCAGAGTGGGGCAGTTTTCATCCGTGTGAATGATTTTTCCGAAAGGCACAAGTCCGAGTTTTATCAACGCCTGGAACCCGTTGCAAATGCCGAGAATCAAGCCGTCGCGACGGTTGAGCAACCGTTCGATCGCCTCCGCCGCACGGGCATTGCGCATGAATGATTCAATGAGCTTTGCGCTGCCCTCGGGTTCGTCTCCGCCGGAGAAACCGCCGGGAATGAACAAAATTTGTGAATCCTCCAACCTGTTCGCAAATGCGTTGACGGACTCTTCAATGCCCTTTGCGGTGATGTTGTTGATAACAAGCACTTCCGCTTCCGCTCCCGCAAGGCGCATTGCCCGTGCGGAATCCATTTCGCAGTTCGTACCGGGGAAGACCGGAATCAGCACACGCGGGCGTGCATATCTGCCGTTCGGCTTTATCATCGGTGCATTCCTTCGGAAAGAACCGATTTCAACAGGTGTTTCGTCCGTTGTTTTATGTCTGTAAACCGGTTCAAGTTTTTTGTCGTAAATTTCGAACAGCGGAGCAAGTGCAACGTTTTCGTCCCTGTATTCGAACGCAAATTCCGACATTGTTGAGCCGAGTTCGAGCCCGTTCGGGATTTGCTCCGTGCAGCCTTCCGCAATTTCAAGTATCAGCGCGCCGTAATTGCGGCAGAACAGTTCTTCCTGCGGGAATTCGGGATTCAGGCGAACGCCGATTCCGTTGCCGAGAGCGGCTTTGAACAGGCCTTCCGCCGCGCCGCCCTTATCGACTGCCCATGCGGAAAGCACGCTGCCGCCGCGTATCAGGCGCGTTGCAAGCGCAAAATTCGTGCGAAGAGAGTCCGCTGCGGGAAGACCGTTTTCGTCCGGTTTCGCCGGCAGGAAAACAAGCCTTGAGCCGGGCTTTTTAAATTCCGGAGAGATGATATTCCCTGCCTTATCCGCTGCAATTGCAAACGAAACAAGAGTCGGCGGAACCGTTATGTTTTCGAAAGTGCCGCTCATTGAGTCCTTGCCGCCGATTGCCGCAAGCCTAAGCCCGAGCTGTGCGCGCAGCGCTCCCAACAGCGCGGCAAGGGGTTTGCCCCAGCGCACGGGATCACTGCCGAGCTTTTCAAAATATTCCTGGAATGTCAGCCAGCAGTTTTCTGTTGATGCACCCGCCGCAACAAGCTTGGCAACGGAAGTCACAACCGCGCAGTACGCCGCGCCGAACGGATCTTCCGCCGAATAATGCGGGTCAAAGCCGTATGCCATGACGGAGCATGTATCCGTTTCGCTTCCGCGAACGGGCAGCTTTGCGGCCATTGCCTGAGTCGGCGTCAGCATATTCTTTCCGCCGAAAGGCATAAGCACCGTTGCCGCGCCGATGGTTGAATCAAACCGCTCCGCAAGCCCCTGCCGAGAGCAGATGTTAATATCCGAAACACATTCCGAGAGCCTTTCCGCAAAGGAAGTTTCGGCTTTTTTTCCCGTTTCGGGACAGTTTTTTCGAGCGAAGCAATCCGAAATGCCGCACTTTTGAACCTTGGCGCGCATTTGCTTCACCGCACCGTTTGTGTTCAGGAATTCGCGGGAAAGATCGACGATTTTTTCCCCGTTCCAATGCATGACCATGCGCCCGGTATCCGTAACGCGGGCAACAACGGTTGCTTCAAGGTTTTCGCCGTTTGCAAGTGCAAGAAATTTTTCGCAGTCCGCCGCCGCAACAACAACCGCCATGCGTTCCTGAGATTCGCTTATCGCAAGCTCCGTGCCGTCAAGCCCGGCATATTTTTTCGGAACCCTGTCAAGCTCTATATCCAGTCCGTCCGCAAGCTCGCCGATTGCAACGGAAACGCCGCCCGCACCGAAATCGTTGCAGCATTTTATCAATGTTGAAGCTTCCGGGTTCAGGAACAGCCTTTGCAGTTTGCGTTCCTCGGGCGCATTGCCCTTTTGAACCTCCGCTCCGCATGTTTCAAGTGATGATATGTTGTGTGACTTGCTTGAGCCCGTTGCACCGCCGCAGCCGTCGCGTCCCGTTCTTCCGCCGAGAAGGATAACGGCATCGCCCGCAGCGGGTTTTTCGCGGCGGACATTCCGTTCGGGCGCCGCACCGACAACAGCACCGATTTCCATATGCTTTGCAAGATAGCCGTCATGATAAACTTCATCCACAAGGCCTGTTGCAATGCCGATCTGATTGCCGTAGGAGCTGTAGCCCTGCGCCGCCGTTGCAGCAAGTTTTCTTTGGGGAAGCTTGCCGCGGATGGTGCTTTCAATCGGGGCAAGCGGGTTTGCGCCGCCCGTCACGCGCATTGCATGATAAACATAGCTCCGCCCCGAAAGGGGATCTCGTATCGCGCCGCCGATGCAGGTTGCCGCACCGCCGAAGGGTTCGATCTCCGTCGGGTGGTTGTGTGTTTCGTTTTTAAACAGCAGCAGCCACGGCTCCTCAACGCCGTCGGCATCGACCTTTATCTTCACGGTGCAGGCATTGATTTCGTCCGACTCGTCAAGATTGCGCAATTCGCCGCTTTTTTTAAGTGCCTTTGCCGCAACGCAGGCAATATCCATGAGGCATACGGGCTTTTTGTCCCCGATGCTTTCGCGAAGAGCAAGGTAATTTTCGAATTCGCGCCGAACGCGTTCATCCTCGAATTCAACATCCGTCAAATGCGTGTTAAAGGTTGTATGGCGGCAATGATCCGACCAGTATGTGTCGATAACGCGGAGTTCGGTCAGCGTCGGCTCACGATTTTCTGTTTTAAAATAGACTTTAAGGCACTCCGCATCCGCCTCATCCATTGCAAGCCCGTAAAGCGCGATAAGCTCCTTTGCGGGGGTGTCGAACAGCTTTACGCGCGGCGGCTGAGCAGGCTCGTCACAGCGCATTGCAAGCGTGTCACAGCATTCAAGCGCGGCTTCGCGCGAATCCACAGGGTTGATAATGTATGCCTTTATCCTGTTCAGTTCTTCGGATGTAAGACTGCCCGAAAGCATGTATACGGCTGCCGAACGCACTGCCGGCCTTTCGCACTGCGCAACAAGGCTTATGCACTGTGCCGCGGAATCCGCCCGCTGGTCGAACTGCCCCGGCAGATATTCAACCGCAAAAACCTTTGCACCCGCCGCATTGCCGCAGATTTCCGCACGGAATTCAGCTTCCGTATAGGTTCTGTCAACCTGCGGTTCGGAAAAAACGGTTTCGATGCAGGCGTTGAACGTCGCTTCGTCCACACCCTCCGCGTCATACCTGTTGATGATGCGAACCCCTTCAAGCGTGCGGATCCCGAGAAATTCGCGAATATCCTTCGCAAGCCCTTCCGCCGCTTCCGAAAATTCGGGGCGTTTTTCGCTGTAAATTCTATAAACCATTCTGTTGTCTCCCGTTAAATTTCCCGTATTCCGTAATGTTCGTTCTTTCGGCAAATGCCGGCGGTGCCGGCGTTTACCCGTTTTTTAAACGGCTTTCGCGCAATGCGGAAAGTCCGATGTCGCTTCTTGAATATTTTCCGTCAAAATGCACTCGTTCGGCTGCCGCATATGCCGCCCGAACCGCCTCTTCAAGCGTATCGCGAACGGCCGTGATGCCGAGCACGCGCCCGCCGCTTGTAACAAATTCGCTGCTGTCGGGTGTTCTGAGTTTTGTTCCCGCATGGAAGATGCATACCCCGCAATCTGCTTCAACATCACCGTCAAAGGTGATGAGTTTGCCCTTTTCGTATTTTTCCGGGTAGCCCCCGCTTGCAAGCACAAGGCAGCAGGAGGATTTGTCGGAAAGCTTGATCTCGCATTTGTCAAGCGTCCCCGCCTGCGTCGCAATCATTATTTCAAGCAGGTCGCCTTCAACAAGGGGCAGCACCGCCTGCGTTTCCGGATCGCCGAAACGGCAGTTATATTCAATAACACGCGGGCCGTTCGGGGTGAGCATAAGTCCGAAATACAGGCACCCGCGGAAAGTCCGTCCTTCGGCATTCATTGCGTTCAGCGTGGGGAGGATGATGCTTTGCATAACCTGCTCCGCCGCCGCTTTTGTGTAAAAAGGATTCGGTGCAATAACGCCCATGCCGCCGGTGTTCAGTCCCGTGTCGCCGTCGCCCGCACGTTTGTGGTCCATTGAAGAGGGCAGGGGAACAACTGTTTTTCCGTCCGTAAACGCAAGCACGGAAACCTCGGGTCCGGTCAGGAACTCTTCAACAACGACAGTTGCGCCGCTCCTGCCGAATTTGCCGCCCCGCATCATGTCGTTCACGGCTTCAATCGCTTCCTCGTGAGTTTTTGCGATTATAACGCCCTTGCCGAGAGCAAGCCCGTCCGCTTTGACAACGACGGGAAGGCTGTGGTGCGCTGCGTATTCGGCCGCCGCATCGGCATCCGAAAAGACCTTGTATTCGGCTGTCGGAATGCCGTATTTCTTCATGAGTTCCTTTGAAAAAGCCTTGCTGCCCTCGATTATTGCCGCAGCCTTGCTCGGGCCGAAGCAGGGAATGCCCTTTTCGCGCAGCATGTCGCAGAGCCCCATAACGAGAGGGTCGTCCGGAATCACGGCAGCAAAGTCAATTTCGTTGTTCAGCACAAAATCAACAATTTTTTCCAAATCCGTTGCGGCAATGCCCGTGCAGGTCACCGGGCATGAATCGCTGCCCGCATGTTCGCGGGAAATTCCGCCGTTTCCGGGAAGTGCATATATCTTTCCCGCTCTGCGGCTTTGAGCAAGCCGCCTGATTATCGCATGTTCGCGTCCGCCGCCGCCTATGACGGCAATATTGAGTTTATCCTTTGTTATCTGCATTTTTTTACTCTAAATTCCGTTCCTTGTTCCGTCCCTTCCGCATGTTCCGCACCTGCGTCGGGAAATCCTTTTCGTCTATGTTCGCTTAATTGCTATGTCCGCTTAATTGACCGTTCTTTTCCGTTCGCCCGGCATCCTGCCGAGTGCCGAACAGATCCAAATATCCGAATATTCGAATAAACCGCTCCGTTAAAAATCAATGGTGGAAAAGGCGCAGTCCGGTAAAAGCCATGACCATGCCGTGTTTGTTGCATGCCTCAATAACGGCATCATCGCGCACCGAACCGCCGGGCTGAGCAATATAGGCAACGCCGCTGCGGAAAGCACGCTCGATATTATCGCCGAACGGGAAGAACGCATCGCTTGCAAGTGCGGTTTCGCCGAACCTGCTCAGCCATTCCCGCTTCTGTTCCTTTGTCATCGGCTCGGGGCGGCGGGTGAAGAAATTCTGCCAATTTCCGTCGTCAAGCACGTCTCCGCACTCATCCTCGTTTAAATACAAATCAATTGCATTATCGCGGTTGGGGCGCGGAATATCCGCACGGAACGGCAGGTTCAGCACGGAAGGATGCGAGCGCAGGTGCCAAAGGTCGGCTTTATTGCCCGCAAGGCGTGTGCAGTGAATGCGGGATTGCTGCCCCGCGCCCACTCCGATCGTTTGCCCGTTTTCAACATAGCAAACGGAGTTGGACTGGGTGTATTTAAGCGTGATAAGCGCAATAACAAGGTCGCGTTTCGCACTTTCGGGCAGATTTTTGTTTTCGGTCACGATATTTGAAAGCAGGCTTTCGTCAATCGTTGAATCGTTGCGCCCCTGTTCGAATGTTATGCCGAACACCGTGCGCGTTTCAATGGGGGCGGGAACATAGTTTTCGTCGATTTTAATAACCGTGTATGCGCCCTTTTTCTTTGCGGAAAGGATCCCAAACGCATCCTCATCGTAATCCGGAGCAATAATGCCGTCCGAAACTTCATGCTTCAAAACTTTTGCAAGCGAAACATCGACCCTGTCGCTGACAGCGATAAAATCTCCGAAGGAGCTCATTCTGTCCGCACCTCTTGCGCGAATATAGGCGCAGGCAAGGGGAGAAAGCTCTGTTGTTTCGTCAACAAAGTACATTTTGCGAAGCGTCTCGTTCAGCGGAAGGCCGACGGCCGCACCTGCCGGGCTGACGTGTTTGAACGATGCCGCCGCAGGAAGTCCCGTTGCGGTGCGAAGTTCTCTGACGAGCTGCCACCCGTTGAGTGCGTCAAGAAGGTTGATATAGCCCGCCCTGCCGTTCAAAACGGCAATCGGCAGTTCGCCGTCAATTGAAATTGCAGCGGGTTTCTGATTGGGATTGCAGCCATATTTAAGTTCGTATCGCATGTTTGCCTCCGTTAGTATGTTCGGTTTAATTCGATTAAGTTCTATAGTTTATGGTTCGTTTCCGCTCTTACGGTCGGTAAGGGTAACTTAAGTTGACGTTGACCGGCTCCGTTTTTTCGCAAAGCCGCACAGCGCTCAGCGGGTGTGCCGGTTGATGATGAATGTGTCCTCCGCGCCGTCCGCGCAGCCGATAAAGCGCACAAAGAGCGAAACACGGTTGTTTTCATCAAGACTTGTCCAAATTTCTTCGGCAAGGGTCTCTGCATCGGGCGCGTTCAGCGCAATGCGCACCGGTTCACCGCAGAACGAGGGCAGCGGCGAGCCGTCATGCTCATATGTGTGGATAAGATGTGCCGTACCCGCTTCGGGTTCGTAATTGTAAAAATTCCTGCGGCAGCGTGCGCCGTCGGGTGTTTCCGCCTTCAGTATGCTGAGGGTGTATTCGCCTGTTTCGGGGTAAAGAATGCCGCTGATGCGCGGGGTAAAATTCGGAGCATCAGGTTCAAAGCTTCTTTTGCGCAGTGCGGATTCAAAGCTTCCGCCCTCCGCAATTTCGCAGGCAACGGTGTCCGTCTGGTCGCCGTTGGTAACGATGGTGCAGCCGTTGACCTTCCGCACGGGGGAATAGATGATAAGCGAAGGGTCTGTCAGCTTTTTTTCATCAAACGCCCGCGTCCTGATGCCGTCCTCGGTCGGTTCAAATATGCGGTTGCGGCTGTTCTCGCTTCTGCCCATGATGAAGTATGCGGCCACATAATGTGCGTTGTCCGCACTTTTTCCGATAAGCACGCCGCGTCCGGGATAGGTATTGCCGTTCAGGTATTCGTTGATAGTTTTCATTTATTCCGCCTTTCGCATTTCGGTTCCGACTCGTTTGTTCACTGTTTGTTTCACTGTTCTGTTGATTTTATTGATAAAAACACCTGTTCAAGCGCAAGGGGCAGCAATTCCCATTCCGCCTGTTCCATAACGCGCCGCTGCAAGGTTTCCGGAGTGTCGCCCGGAAGCACATCAACGGCTTTCTGCATGATTATTTCGCCGCCGTCGGCAACCGCATTTACATAGTGTACCGTTGCACCCGTGACCTTCACGCCGTATGCAAGCGCAGCCTCGTGCACGCGCAGACCGTAGTACCCCTTTCCGCAGAAGGACGGGATGAGTGACGGATGAACGTTGATGATGCGCCTGTCGTAACTTTCGGTAAAATCCGCACTCAGTATTGCAAGAAAGCCCGCAAGCACGACAACATCGATTTTGCGCTCCTCGAGCAGTTTCCGCGCCGCCGTTTCGAACAGTGCGGGGTCCTGCCTGTTTTGAGGAAGATAAACCGCTTCAATGCCCGCATTTTTTGCCCGCTGAAGTGCGAATGCATCCGGCTTGTTGGAAACAACAAGCGCAATATCGCCGCTTTTTATAACCGAACCGCGCTTGTCGAGCAAAGCCTGAAGGTTCGTTCCCCCTCCGGAAACGAACACGGCAGCGCGCGGACGGCGGGGAGCTTCGGCCCCGCCGCAGCTGCCGCTTTTGCCGAGCGCGGGGGAAAGTTCTCCGCCCGTCAGCATATCTCAATACCTTCGCCGAGCACGGTGTCGCCGCAGATGTAAGCCTCCTCGCCGTTTGCGCGGAGAATTTCAAGCGCACGATCCGCATCCTCGCGTGAAACGATGAGGCACATGCCGACGCCCATGTTGAAGGTGTTGAACATGTCCCTTTCGGGGATATCTCCCGTTGACGCGATAAGGTCAAAAAGCGGATGAATGCGCAGTGCGTTTTTGTTTATTCTTGCCGCAATACCTTTTTTGAGGCAGCGCGGGATATTCTCATAGAAGCCGCCGCCGGTGATATGTGCACAGCCCTTTATGCGGACTTCCTTTGCAAGCTCCAGCACGGGTTTAACGTAAATCCTTGTGGGCTCAAGCAGAGCTTCGCCAAGAGTTTTTCCGAGGGATTCAACGTAGGTTCCGAGCGCGGCATTGTTTGAATTGAGATTGAAAACCTTGCGCACAAGGGAGAAGCCGTTGGAATGAACCCCGCTTGACGGCAGCGCAATGATAACATCTCCGGGACGCTGCGTTTCAACGTCGAACACCTTGCTCCTGTCCACGATGCCGACGGCAAACCCTGCAAGGTCATATTCGTCCGCAGGGTAGAAACCGGGCATTTCGGCTGTTTCGCCGCCGATAAGTGCGCAGCCGGACTGCACGCAGCCCTCTGCAACGCCCTCAACAACGGAGGCGACTTTTTCGGGAATGTTTTTGCCGAGTGCGATATAGTCAAGGAAAAACAGAGGCTTTGCACCGCAGCAGATGATGTCGTTCACACACATTGCAACGCAGTCGATGCCGACGGTGTTATGTTTGTCGCTCAAAAAGGCGAGCTTAAGTTTCGTTCCCACGCCGTCCGTACCGCTGACAAGGATGGGTTCGCTCATGCCTGCAAGGTCCGGTGCAAACAGGCCGCCGAAATTGCCGATGGAGGGCATTGCACCGGGCGTGATCGTGCGCGAAATGTGTTTTTTCATCAGTTCAACGGCGCGATAGCCCGCAGTAATATCAACGCCCGCTTTTTCGTAGCTTTCGCTCCTGCTGTTGTTGTTTGCCATTTATGTTCTTCCTTTCGATTTAATAAATCCGTCTAATAAATCCGTTTGGTTTATTTTGTTCGGTGGTTTCGATTGCGTTCGCGGCCCGTCAGAGCCGCGGTTTTTCTGTTCGGTTACTCTTTCGGCTGCGGCGTATCGGATTTTTCGCTGAGCTTGCGCGCATATTTGTTTACATAGCGGCGTTTGGGCGGCTCGCAGGGATATTCGCCCGTGAAGCAGCCGACACAATAATCCGTTTTGCCGTTGCCGGCAAGCAGCCTTGCGTTCTCAACGCTCAGGAAACCGAGGGAATCGAGCCCGAGTTCGCGAACAAGTTCCTCATCGTTGTATTTGTTTGCAATCAGCTCCTCCCGCGAGGGAACATCCGTGCCGAAATAGCAGGGGAACAGGAATTTCGGCGCGGCGGAGCGCACATGCACCTCCGTTGCACCCGCTTCACGCAGAAGGCGGACGATGCGCTTGATTGTTGTTCCGCGAACGATGGAATCATCGATAAGCACAACGCGCTTGCCGCTGACAGTTGCGGATACGGGGTTGAGCTTGATTCGAACGAGTTTTTCACGCTCGTTCTGTTTCGGCTGAATGAAGGTTCTGCCGATATATTTGTTTTTGATAAAGCCTATGCCGTAGGGAATGCCGGACTGTCTTGAAAAGCCGATCGCGGCATCAAGCCCGGAATCGGGAACGCCGATAACAACATCCGCCTGCACGGGATGTTCAAGCGCAAGGAACGAACCTGCGCGCTGACGCGCAAGATGCACCGAACAGCCGTCAATAACGCTGTCGGGACGCGCAAAATAGATGTATTCAAACACGCAGAGCGCAGGCTTGACTTTTCCGCAGTGGCTGCGCAGGCTGCGCAGCTCGTCGTTTTCAACAACAACGATCTCGCCCGGTTCAACATCGCGCAGGAATTTCGCGCCCATTGCATCAAGCGCACATGTTTCGGAAGCAAAGCAGTAACCGCCTTCGGACAGTTCTCCGATGCAGAGCGGACGGAACCCGTGCGGATCGCGTGCGGCAATAAGCTTTTTGGGCGACATGATAACGAGTGAATAGGCACCCTTTATCCTGTCCATTGCGCGCGATACGGCCTCCTCAATGGAATCAGCCGTCAGCCGTTCTTTGGTAATTGTGTATGCAATGACTTCCGTGTCGGTCGTTGTGTGGAAAATAGAACCCGCAAGCTCCAGTTCCTCACGCAGTTCGGCATCGTTGACAAGGTTGCCGTTGTGTGCTATCGCCATCGTGCCCTTTATGTGGTTCACCACAAGGGGCTGGCAGTTGATGCGCTTTTCGTAGCCGGTTGTGGAATAGCGGACATGCCCGACCGCCATGCTTCCCGTTCCGAGTTTTGCAAGCGAATTTCCGTCAAATACCTCGTTGACAAGCCCCTCATCGCAGTGCGCGTTTATAACGCCGTCGTCGTTGACGGCAATGCCTGCGCTCTGCTGCCCGCGGTGCTGCAAAGCATAGAGTGCATAATATGCAAGCGCGGCAACGTTTTCGCGTTTTGAAGCGGCAATGCCCACAACGCCGCATTCCTCGCCGAGGTGCTCAAAGGTTGTTTCGTGTTCGGTTATGTTTTCCAAAATATCCATTTTGCTGTTCTCAATCCAGATAAATTATTCTGTTAATTCTCCCGAGTTTCGCACAAAAGCTTACTCGCCCATCAGGCGGTGCAGAATCTCGTGATATGCGCCTTCAACATTGCCGAGGTCGCGGCGGAAACGATCCTTATCCAGTTTTTCGTGGGTTTTGCTGTCCCAGAAACGGCAGGTATCCGGCGAAATCTCGTCCGCAAGCACAATTGTGCCGTCGCTCAGTCTTCCGAATTCAAGTTTGAAATCGATAAGCTCGATGTTGACTTCCGCAAAGAATGCGGTCAAAATTTCGTTGATTTTCAGAGCGTATTTTTTTATCGTTTCAAGCTCCTCCGGCGTGCAGAGACCCATTGCAAAAACATGGCTGTCGTTAATCATGGGATCGCCCAGTGCATCGTCCTTGTAGCAAAGTTCGAGAACGGTGCTTTTGAGTTTCGTGCCTTCGGGGAAACCTATGCGTTTTGCAAGCGAACCCGCCGCAACATTGCGGACAATGACCTCAAGAGGAACGATGCGGACGGCTTTGACCGCCGTTTCCCTGTCTGAAAGCTGTTCGACAAAATGAGTCGGAATGCCTTTTTCTTCAAGCATTTTCATGAGATAGTTCGTAACGCGGTTGTTGATAACACCCTTGCCCGCGATTGTGCCCTTCTTTTCGCCGTTAAATGCGGTTGCATCGTCCTTATAGTCAACGATATAAATACCTTCGACATCGGTTGCGTAAACCTTCTTTGCCTTGCCTTCGTAGAGCTGCTGAGTCTTTTTCATTTTTGTTCCTCCTTTTCGGTATCCGTTTGCCTTGTTTGTTATTTTTGTTGTTTGCGTTTCGCCGTTCGGTTCCGCAGTCGGAGCGGCACCGTTTTTTGAAAGTGCCGTTCGCACCGCATTCCCCGAAAAAAAGTTTGATAGCCGCATCATTACGGGCTGCGGCTATCTTTGTTTATTGTTAATCTCTGTGCTGCAATGCGGCATCCTTTTTGCGGACATCCTCCGCCATTTTTATTCTCATTGCGTCAAGCTTTTCGTGAAGTGCGGGTTCCGCAAGCGAAAGCATTTGAGCCGCAAGTATCGCGGCGTTGGCCGCACCGTCGACGGCAACCGTTGCCACGGGCACGCCCGAGGGCATCTGCACCGTTGCAAGCAGGGCATCCAGCCCGTCAAACGTTGAAGCTTTGATGGGTATGCCGATAACGGGCAGAGTTGTGTTTGCGGCAATAAAGCCCGCAAGATGCGCCGCCTTGCCCGCTGCGGCGATAATAACGCCGAAATCACGCTTATAGGCGTTTTGTGCGAATTCCGCAACATCCGCCGGGGTTCTGTGCGCGGACATAACGCGCATTTCATAGTTTATTCCGAGTTCATCGAGCTTTGCCGCACAGCCGGACACAACCGGCAGGTCGCTGTCGCTCCCCATGATGACCGCAACACGTTTCATGCTGCCCACCTCCGTTGTTTCATGGGTTCATGGTAACAGATTTTTACCTGCAATTTCAAGGCTTTTTTGCAGATATATCAAATATGTTGCCTGATATATTTTTATCCGTTCGTTTTTGCTTTATTTGCATGGTTTTTTGTTTTCCGATAAAACCGCGCCCCCCGCATTCGCGCTTGCAATAAACGGAATATAATGTTATTATTGTACGGGTAAAGCAAAACTCCGCTGCGGCAGTCTTTTCGGAAAAACCTCTGCGGAGGGAATCTTCTCAATCTCATTCTCAATCTCAACGGAGAGGCTCTGAAAGCGAGGGGTTCGCGCGGTCAGCCGGCACTTTCGGCGCGATTTTTACCCGAATCGACCGCAAAACAAAATGCTGCGCCCGCAATGCAGCATTCGATTCCGCTTACGAAACCGGAGCAAAGCTTCGGCTTTGCAAAAAGCTCCGGCTTTATACAAAAAGGAGAGTACAGATTATGAAAACATGCGCCATCGTGGGCATCAACTGGGGCGATGAGGGCAAGGGCCGAATGGTTGACCTCGTTGCGGAAGAATATGACATTGTTGTTCGTTACCAGGGCGGCAACAATGCAGGACACACCATCAAAAACGACTACGGCACATTTGCGCTGAATCTTTTGCCTTCCGGCATTTTCCGCCGTGAAAAGATGAATATTCTCGGCAACGGCACCGTTGTCGACATCCGCCACCTCTGCGGCGAAATCGAACGGCTGCACGATGCAGGCGTCTATATCTCCCCGGAAAACCTTATGATAAGCTCCCGTGCCATCATTGTTATGCCCTATCATGTTGCATTGGACGGGCTTGAAGAAGCACGCCTTTCCGACAAACCCTACGGTTCGACAAAGCGCGGCATTGCCCCCGTTTACGGCGACAAATACATGAAAAAGGGCATTATGCTCGGTGAATTGTTCGACAGGGAATACCTTATCGACCACCTTTCCGATGTTCTTGAATTCAAAAACCTTCAGATAACCCGCGTATACGGCGGCGAACCCTTCTCCCTTGAAAGCATGGTTGAATACCTCGATACCTACGGCGAGATTCTCAAGCCCTATATCGGCGACACGAGCGCATACCTGCGCAAAGCAGCTCACGAGGGCAAAAAGATCCTTTACGAAGCTCAGCTCGGCGTTCTGCGCGACATTGATTTCGGCATCTATCCTTACACCTCCTCAAGCTCTCCCCTTGCGGCATACGCTCCCATCGGCTCCGGTGCGCCGGACATTCCCGTGAACCGCGTCATCGGCGTTGTGAAAGCATATTCCACCTGCGTCGGCGAAGGTCCTTTCACCGCCGAATGGTTCGGAGAAGAGGCCGAAAGGCTGCGTAAAGAGGGCGGTGAATACGGCGCCGCAACGGGACGCCCCCGCAGAGTCGGCCCCATCGACCTTGTTGCAACGCGGTACGGCGTTCAGATGCAGGGTGCAACGGAAGTCGCGCTCACAAAGCTCGACATTCTTTCCTACATGGATTCCATCCCCGTTTGCGCCGCATACGAATGCGACGGTGAAGTGACCCGCACGTTCCCCTTCCCTTCGAAACTCGGCAGGGCAAAGCCCATTTATGTTAAACTTCCCGGTTGGGGCTGCGACATTTCAAAGATTCGCACCTATGACGAGCTTCCCGAAAATGCCCGCAAATACGTTGAATACGTCGAACGCGAAATCGGCTGCCGCATAAGCTATGTTTCCGTTGGCCCGGGCAGGGAAGAGATAATTCTCCGATAAGAGGACTGCCCGAAAACTGTTGAAGGACGATTAATTTATGAAAGAATTTTACGAAAGCCCCCTTTCGAGCCGATATGCCTCGGAATACATGCTGCGCCTCTTCTCGCCGGACAAACGCTACGGCACATGGCGCAGGCTTTGGGTTGCGCTTGCCCGCGCGGAGCATCGTCTCGGTCTTCCGGTAACGGATGAACAGGTGGCGCAGCTTGAAGCGCATGTTGATGACGAAATAGACTATGCCGCCGTTGCGGAATGGGAAAAAAAGCTTCGCCACGACGTCATGGCGCATATCCATGTTTACGGCGAAAGCTGCCCCGATGCCGCCGGAATTATCCACCTCGGCGCAACAAGCTGCTATGTTACGGATAATGCGGATATCATGATTTACCGCGATGCTCTGCTGCACATCCGCAGCGAGCTTGTTTCCGTCATTGCCGCACTCTGCGATTTTGCATACAAATACCGTGCAATGCCGACTTTGGGCTACACGCATTTTCAGCCCGCTCAGCTTGTGACCGTCGGCAAACGCGCCTGCCTTTGGGCGCAGGATTTCCTGCTTGACCTTGACGAGCTGAATTTTGTTATCGACAACCTGCTGTTTCACGGCTGCCGCGGAACAACGGGCACGGACGCAAGTTTCCTCTCACTTTTTGACGGCGACGTTCAAAAGGTTCGCGAACTGAATGCAATGATCGCGGAGGAATGCGGTTTTTCAACGCTTTTCCCCGTTGCGGGGCAAACCTACCCCCGCAAATACGACAGCCGCATTCTGAACGTGCTTTCCGCAATTGCACAAAGTGCATATCGGTTTGCAAACGACATGCGGCTGCTTCAGCACCTGCGGCAGGTTGAAGAACCGTTTGAAAAAAATCAGGTCGGTTCCTCCGCAATGGCATACAAGCGCAACCCCATGCGCTGTGAGCGAATCTGTTCGCTTTCGCGCTATATCATGGCGGATGCACTGAACGCGCCGATGACGGCCTCAACACAATGGTTCGAACGCACTTTGGACGACTCCGCGAACCGCCGCATATCACTTCCGGAGGGTTTCCTCGCCTGTGACGCAGTGCTCAGGCTTATGCGCAACGTCACCGCCGGCATCCACGTCAACGAAAAAATCGTCGAACGAACCGTGCTTGAATATCTTCCCTTCATTGCCACGGAAAACCTGCTCATGAGTGCGGTCCGTAAGGGCGGCGACAGGCAGGAGCTTCACGAGGTCATCCGCACCCGCTCCATGGAAGCGACGGCACGCATGAAGGAGGGGCTGAACTGCGACCTTCTCGACAGGCTTGCGCTTGATCCCGCCTTCCCGTTGGACAGGGAAGAGATAACCGCCGTGCTCGATCCCGCCGCATTCATCGGAATCTGCCCCGAACAGGTGGAAGAATTCGTTGCCGAAGCGCGCGCACGGATTGCCGATTGCGCCGCCGAAACAGGCGACGTAAGCATCAACGTATAATTTCTTAAGCAACAATGACCGATGTCGCGGGGAGCCGCCCTTTTTGCAGTCTCCCCGCAAACCCGCACCGTGCATCAACGCAGGAATGCCCATGAACAACAAATACAAAATCTTGCTCGTTGAGGATGAGCCGAGCATACGCAAATATGTGAATGCATTGCTCAACGCCTCCGGCTATATCGTAATTGAAGCTGCAAACTGTGCCGAAGCCAAGCCCTGTTTTCTTTCACACACGCCCGACCTTGTTCTTCTTGACCTCGGGCTGCCCGACGGGGACGGAATGCAGCTGCTTGAGTTCATACGCAGCCGTTCTGCCGTGCCCGTAATAGTGCTTTCCGCACGCAGCGACGAAACGGACAAGGTTGTTGCGCTTGACGGCGGTGCAAATGATTATGTTACAAAGCCTTTCGGTTCGGCCGAACTGCTTGCGCGAATGCGTTCCGCTCTCCGCACCGGGCGGCAGCACGGAACAGGCGAAACGGGCGGCAGGCTCTGCATCGGCGCACTCACGATCGATTGCGATGCCCGCCGCGTTTTTGCAGGCGACTCCGAAGTTCGGCTCACTCAAACGGAATACAATCTGCTGCTCCTGCTTGCGGAAAACAGCGGCCGAATGATGACGTATCAAAAGGTGATAAAGGCCGTGTGGGGCGAAGGGGTGAATGAGGCTAACATCAAAAAGCTTCAAGTGAACATAGCAAATATAAGAAAAAAATTTGCCGGTGTTTCCGTTCCTCTTCCCGGCATTCGCAACGAACTCGGCGTCGGCTACAGGCTTGACGGCTGAAATCCAACCGGCATTCGCAACGAACTCGGCGTCGGCTACAGGCTTGACGGCTGAAACCCGATGTGATTGAAACTTTTTGATGTCCATCAAAAAGCTTCAAGTGAACACAGCAAATATTAGAAAAAAATTTGCCGGTGTTTCCGTTCCCCTTCCCGGCATTCGCAACGAACTCGGCGTCGGCTACAGGCTTGACGGCTGAAACCGAGTTTTCTTCCGGTTTTTCGCGTTTTTCGAAATATATCTGTTTGGAACGCTCTTTTCCTATTGACAAAAAGGGTGAAAAAAAGATATACTGAACTATGAAGATAGAGGCGCAGAAGTCGAGGTAAGCTTTCGCAAAACGGGCGGTTCCGGCGAAAGGCTGAATGCGGCTCTTGCCGAAAGTGCGGCGGGGAATCCGCTTCCCCCGTGCTTGGGCGCAGCAGCTCAGTGCGCTGCGACTGTCATCGCGGGTCGTTTTCGGCTTGGGTACTGATGATGCGCTATTCACGCGGGTTTTTCTGCGTTGATGGTGCTTTTTTTGTTTTTTGCCCGAAAAGCCCGTTTTTTTGCAAAAATTATACCACGGAGGAACATAAAATGGAACAAAAAATCACATCCACCATTCGCCTTCGCATGAGCTCTCAGGATGCTCATTACGGCGGAAATCTTGTTGACGGCGCACACATGCTTGCCCTTTTCGGCGACGTTGCAACCGAACTTCTCATCAAGTGCGACGGCGATGAAGGCCTGTTCAAAGCATATGACATGGTCGAATTCATAGCACCCGTCTATGCCGGCGACTATATCGAAGCATACGGCGAAATCACCCATATCGGCAACAGCTCCCGCAAGATGAGCTTTGAAGCACGCAAGGTTATTGTTCCGCGCACCGATATTAGCGACTCCGCATGCGATTTCCTTGAGGAACCCATCGTTGTTTGCAGAGCAACGGGAACCTGCGTGGTGCCCATAGACAAACAGCGCAAATAAATTGCACTGTTTGTCATTGGCAGAAAGTCTTTGCCTTTCTGCGATGCGGTAAAATAGACAAACACCGCAAATAAATTGCACTGTTTGTCATTGGCAGAAAGTCTCTGCCTTTCTGC